>Ga0209603_1000808_pt1 | contig 35824 bp, 75 predicted proteins | sample COGITO_mtgs_1206_FD_184812 | JGI IMG/M metagenome (GOLD analysis project Ga0209603, IMG submission 184812) | Pelagic marine microbial communities from North Sea - COGITO_mtgs_120607 (SPAdes) (version 2) | ecosystem: Environmental > Aquatic > Marine > Epipelagic ... | reverse complement strand
CAGTGTAGTCTAGTTTCTAGTCACGCTTAAAATTTTTGCGAACGTGTGTGTTCTTTTTTTTGCGTGGACGCTTCGCGCTTGTGGGCTTTATACCCTCTACAGTTAGGTAATGTAGGTGTTGATTGAGACTTTCGCGTTCTGTTGCATCTAGTGTGCAATCTTTGAGTTTGTTTATAATTTGTTGTTTATTCATCTAAGGTTTAGTGTAAGTCGGGATCTCTACCCATGCCCTTTACTGAGGAATGACTATAGCTTTCTATTACAAGTTCGTTGTGTGGATACTCCAGTTGTAAGAAGTGAAGTACCTGGTTGGCTTGTTCTTCGTCAAGAGCATTTGCTAGAGTGTTCTTGGTTGTGTGATCATATATTCTATACAGTGTAATCATTATAGTCCTCTACTGAGTTTGCGTAGAGTATTTAATTGAGGCTTGGACCCAGTTTACTTGGGTTATTATCCTCATCATCTTCGTCGTTGAAAATACCGCCTCTGGGACGTAGTATTGTTTCACCATCATCTTCTGTGGTTGTTTCAATAACACCCGCACTAATACCAAATCTCAGTGCTATTTCATCTGCGATTGTTACTAGGTTCTCTCTAGCATCTTCGTGTAGTTGACTCTCGCTCAGAGTTACCATACAGTTGAGAGCTACTTCTATGAGTTCAAGAGTTGCATCATCTACTGAGTAGAGGGGTATTTCTTCGGGGTCTAGGGGGATTTCATCTTTGTCCATCGCGTAGTATTTAGTCAACCCATTCCACTGTGTCAACGTCCCAAATGTCGTCAAAGCTCACAATGAAATCTCTGCTGCTAGATTCGTCATATACTACCACAAGACGTTTTTCAAGGTCTCTCTGTTTGAGAACACCAAAGCCCTCATACTCACCTTCGCCTCCGAGAGGAGTGTCACTTAGATTAGGTGCTGGACGACCTAGACTGTCCAACATGGTTCGAGTCTTAAACTTGCAGGCATAGCTCGCGCCTGGGGTAATTTCTGTAATGTCAATCATTGTGTTGCCTCTTGGATCACAGTCGCACCTTGATTGATGCCTTGCTTGAGCATTTGTGTTGCTCCGTCTACATCACCTGGATTCATATAAAGATATGCACCCACAGCACCAATTGCAATAAAAATTACAGCCTTAATCATTTGAGTCACCTCGTTTGTTCATTATACGTTTAATTATAGCTTCAGCTTCAGGAAATGTCAACATTTCATCTACTCGTTTATCAATTTTATCCAAAGCGTCAAGTTCTTTTTCAACCGAAAGTGCTTCATAGATCTCACGGCAATCTTTACCCTGAAAGAAGTCATTCATACTCACATACGGTTGAGTCCAACTACAGTCATAGGACCAGGTGTTATTAAATGGATCGGTATTGGGGGACTTGGCCATTTACAGCCTCCTTGATTTGATCGTTTACGCTTTGAGTGTGTTTGCATTTACCACGAAAGGTAAATCCTGGACAGTCACAAGTAAAACCTTTAGGCTCTAGTGTGATGTCGTATGAGCCAGTGCCTTTAGAGTTCGTTCGACTCCACGTAAGACCTTCAAATAGGTCACGTGCAAACTCAAAGTCTGGCTTCATATAATTCTGCTTGAATTTAGGCACCGTCGTCCATCTCCATTTCGTAATGGTCGTAGCTGTCTTCATCCATTTGACGTTGAACTTCGTCCCATACATCTGCTTGAGCCACACCGTGTTTGCGGATGAATACCTCTCGGCTGATCCATGCCGCATCTTCTTGCATTTCTAGAACCCAATTGCCAATCTTACTCATAGCCATTCTCCTGTTTTTTTAGATTGAATATTTTTGAATACCGTTACCACTCGATCGTTGTAACGACCTTCATCCATTGCAATAGTGTCATAGACTGTGCCCCAATAGTTGCGAGCCCATTCACTTAGATTGTTCTGCTTGAGAACTCGAAGAACCGCACCTTTGCGGCTCAACTGTCTCATTTCATTAAACGGTCCCATCTATGCCTCTAATGAAGTTAGCATTGACGCTGTGACTTTCCAACGCCCTTGGCTTGGTGAATCAACTACGATGGTCTTTGGGTTAACCTTGACCACAGTACCTACCACAGTGCGGTTACCGCGTCCTGTGAACTGAACAGCATCACCCTTCATAAAGGATCTTGCGCTCTGCCGTGCTAGGAAGTTCTGTTGAAGTTTCACCGCTTCGATGATCTGATTAAGTTCATCACGGTTGTTAGTGTTACGGATTGCTGTGATTGCTGTTTGTACGTTATTCATAGTATTTGCCTCTTATGTTTGCCTAATTTGTATATACAGTATACGATCTTTTTGCAAGGTTGTCAACCTTTATCTAACCAAAATGTTATTTTTCATCCTCTTTAGTAATTACTACCTTTTCAGAAAAGTCGTTTTCGTCATAGTCGTCAATAGTTCTTACAGTGTTTATCACCTTGGATGAATTTTCTTTTTTCGTATCTTGCCTAGCAGAGAACATTTTGTTTTTAAGACGAACAATTTTAGTCATTGATCCGGGACCTTCCCAAACGTCATTCATAATCTTGTTGATATCTTCAAGCGGAATTCGTTTGAACTTTTCAACTTTGGGAAAGTGTTCAAAGATAAAGTTATGCAGACTTTCAGGGATCAAATTATGATCTCTAAAATTCCAAGTACCATTAAAACCATTCAGTAGCCAAGGTTGATCTGTTGGCTGTCTTTCCCAATATTCTAGTTCACTCATATAGACTCCTTAGTCTTCGTTATATTTTAAGATTTCAATTTCACCTTTGGCATCTTTGCGATGCTTGAGGTAACCGTTGTCGATAAGACTGTCAATAGTCTGTTCGACTGTCTTTCGTTGTCGATACCATAGACCGAATAGTGTGCCTACAGTATATGCTAGAGCTAACCAGCCCATTCCAGGTGAGACTTCAAACATTATAAGTTTCCTTTCTTAAATCCTCGTTTAAGTTCTTTCTGTATCTTACGTTCGTTTTCAATCCGAAATTTTTCTAGCATCTCTTCTTTGTACATTCTCTTCAACATCCAACGATGCTTTTGAAAATAGTAGGTGCTGTCATATTCCGGAAACTTCTGCTCCCAATCCCATAGCTCATCCTTGTGTTCGTACCATTTCTCATTACACCACGAACGGAATTTAGACGGTACAGGAGAATCAAAATTAATCTCTACCATTTGTCTTGCTTTTCAAAAAGATCTTCCATCTGGGTTTCGAACGTAGTGAACTGTGACTCATATTTTGAAATCATATTACGGAAGTCAAATTCTCTTAGTTCGCCTGATTGATACAGGGTTTCAAGTTCTTTAAGATCGCTGATAATTTCTAATAGGTCGTTCATATTATTGTACCTCTGATGGTGAATAAGATTTAAAATAACGGATTGGAGAAGATGCTTCGCGCTGAGGTCCGTTACGGATTTCAATTGTGATACCTTTGGCCTTTGCCGCATTGATAAACTTCGTAGCATCGCAATCTTCTTCAAGGTAGGCTGTTTTGCCTTTCACATAAGAAAAGTTTGAGATTTCGTTTTCAATACCTAACATTTTAATTTCGTTCAATTTCACAGCCAACCATCCATGCCCTGGATCTGAGTGAAATACTTTTTTCATAATTGCCATTTGTTTGCCTTTGTTTGTTTGTTTAACTTACTCTTATATAATAGCATCATTAGGTTATTTGTCAACCTCTTCTATGCCAAAACTAACAACCACTACCTCGGTTCATTGGATCAAATATATCTTTAATGCAATTGGCCGTTCGTTCTTCTAGTCCGGCACCGTGGTATGATGATATACTACAGGCTCCTAGCATAAGAGACATTAAACTGATTAAAATAATCCTCATTGTTACCCCCTAATTGTTAAAAAGTCTAGGTTAGATTTTCCAAAACCATATTGCTTATGGTTTTTGATATACCATTTCTCAAGCACAGGCAAGCCAAACTCATCTTCATCAACACAGACATAGGCTACAGTCTTCTTGACAATGCCATAGCGGTAGCCTTGATCGTTTACAACACCACCAACCCATATCTTGTGTGGGAAGTCTTCGCAGAAGTTGAACGGATCATCGTTGTTTGAATATTCAAACGAGTTGCCTACTTCTTTCTCAACGAACACTCCGATAGGATCTTTTGTGTGAGTCCAATAAGCCATTCTTATACCTCCATGCTCGCCATGTTATCTTCTTGCATACCTTGCTCGGTAAAGTCCAAGCCCATGATATTGGTGTAGTTGGCAGCCGCCTCTTGGAACGCTGAGTCTGTATAGACATCCCAGGTGCTGTCGTGATCAACAGTGACATGACCAATTACAGCCTTGTCGTCACCTTCAGCACAAGGCTCATAGGTGTCGCTGTTCATATACTCAACAGTGAAGCCTGTGAGTGTTACCTCACGTCCTGCTTCTGCATCCCAGTAGCCGTCTCCAGCAAGTTTGAAAGTAAGTGTATTTGACATAAAGCCCTCCATGTCGTTGTTTACATTATGTATATACTATAGCACCTATTTGCTACAGTGTCAACCTCTTATTAACCAAAAAGTCTACCTATGATACCTACCACAGTCATTGCACCGTTGGTAAAGATAATTGGCTTGTCTTTCATTCCAATACCGGCTACTAACCAAATCATGCCACCTAGTATTTGTAGGTACCAACCCTCTGTAATACCAGCACTGAATAAACCAAAGCCAATAATAAGAGTAAAAGTAGCCGTCCATTTAAGTAAATTTAAAATCATATTGTTTGCCTAACTGTTATATACAGTATAGCCTCAGTAGACTAAGAAGTCAACCTTTTATTCACCAAAATCTAAATCCTTCTTAGGGTGTTTTGGTTTTCTATATGGTTGTGTTTTATCACGTTCTATTTTCGGACGATACGGTCCGTCTAAGTCTCGAACAGTTTTTGCAACCCAATTTCGCCGCTTGGGGGCTTGAGGCCTACGAATGTTTTTCATGTCATTAAATTTATTTTTGAGTTAGATCTTTGTTCCATTCCGCAGGAGTATTTCCAGCGGCTTGTTCTTGCTTAAGAAGTTCCCAATGTTTTGGGTCAGAGGGAGGATAAGCTGAGCTTGTCTTACCCCATTCAAAACCATTTGCTTCAGCTTGTCTTACAGCCTCGCCTGGCATCATAGGGTAAAATGAAAGGTCCTTACCACAACCTATCTGAGGACAGTTATCTGAGCCCGTGATCCATTCTGGAGCATGTGAAGCACATCCTGACATAGCAAGTGAAGTAATAATTAGTAAAGTTGCTTTGTTAACCATTGTGGCCTCCGTAAGTGGGTACCATAACGGTCCCAGTAAATGTATTTGCTAGGCACAAGCCTAAGGTACCACGGATATTTACGACTTATCATATCATTCCAGCATTCAGATCTTTGCTGTTTCCAGGGCCATTTGCTATTTCCTATGCTACTAAGCCCAACACAAGCTGGATATGAAGAACGTTCTGTCCGCATTACTCTTATATAGTACTACGGTTTGGGGATTATGTCAAGAACTTTCGGTAAGATTGTTCTGATAGTTTCTATTAATCTCTGCACAAGCTCTGTCTGCAGGAGCCTTTTTAGCAATCCAAGCAATTGCTTGCTTAAGAGATGTATCTACTATCTTATATTGTCCTTGTGAGACTTTTTCTACAATATATCTATTCATGCATGTATTTACCAATACCTTGCAGCGGGGCCTACGTTATAATAAATATATATGATGTAGCAAGAGGAGATATCCGATGAGCAAGACCAGCAACATTAATCTAAACTTAGAACTAGGCCAGGAAATATTAGTAGGCCAAAACAATGAAAGAGCAACAATTACTAAAATTGAATTTCATGAAAAGACAGGAGAGATTAACTTAAACACTACGAAAGGACCTCGCAAAGCATTAACCTTTAAACTATGTAGTCAGGAAGAGAGTGAATACGACAATCCTGCAGACAAGTACCGATAATTGTTTTTAGTCTATTCGTATGCTACCAAAGCTAAATACAACATGCGAATAGAAGACATTGATATTGAAGTTATAGATTTACTTGAAAAAGCTAGTGCAAAGCTATGCAAAAGTAGTAAATCAAATAAAGACCTAGGAGCAAGTAACCTTGCAAGTTGCAAGAGTCAAGGCCTCCGTCGTCGCGAAGGCAAGAAGAGTCACAAGCTAGGTAGAAGTAAGAAAAGTAGAACTAAGATGGACGGTAAGAAGATCAAAGGCAAACAGTACGGAGGTCCGTTACCGGATTGGAGTTAACATGCTAACTTGGGAAATACTAAATGAAAGTAGGGTAGAATATAGCAATCGCTCAGGCGATATGCAACAACGCCCCTATGCTATTGACCCAGAGCTAATGGACATACTAGAAAGAGCAGCCGAAGGAGCAGATGTAGATATTAAAATAGTTTCCGGCGGCCAAGACACTGTTCATACCAAAGGAGGCAGTAGAGTACAATCAACTACAACAAGACATGATCTCGGACAGGCAGCAGACGTACAGATATACAAAGACGGCCAAATACAAACAGCAAACAGCACCGTAGCCAAACAGTTTGTTAGACAATGCGGTATGCATGGTGCTAAAGAAGTGGGCTATGGATATACAGGTATGGGAGATCACTCTATACATATTGGATTATCAGGCGTCGACAATGTTAACAGTCAAGGGCATAGTTCTAACAGACAATCGTGGGGTAGCAACGATGCTAATACACAAGGATTAGATGCACTTCAAAGAGGTATAACAGATAGGTATGGACAAACATGAGATATACAGATTTTAAGATAGTAGAGTCAATACCAACAGATAAAGATGTAGTTGGTAACAAGATGGATAAAGACAATAATGTTGTTGATATATCGAACGGCTTAGAAGCAGGCCCGCCTTATCCACCAGAGCAAGTAGATGATGTTAAAGCTCTACAGACACGCTTAGAAGAACTAGGATATAGTGTAGGCTCAACAGGCATTGACGGCAAGTACGGACCTAGAACAGAACGTGCGGTGGCTGCATTTAAAAGAGATAATAATGTTACACCAGCAACAGGACGTAATTTAGATGCTACAGCATCAGCAACACTAGCATCAGCAACAAAGGTAGCAACCCCTACACCAACAGGCAATGAAGGCGGTAGTATTGGAGACTTAGGAGACTTAGCTAATCTAAATAATCTCCCTCAAGCAATAGAAGTAGTTAACGATTTCTTAGGAATAGAACTTGAAGAAAAAGATATGAATATGTTCCTTAGAGCTATTGCATCAGAAGCAAGTCCTAATTCACAAGAACGTGCAGCAGTTGCGGCAGTAATCCTAAATAGAATTAGAAGCAATAGCTATCCTAACAATATGGAAGCTGTTCTTACACAACGCAATCAATTCCAGGCAGTTACAGGAACTAGATACGATCCAGGTCCTAGTAGAAATTTTTCAAACATGAGTAATACAACAGCTGCTCAAGTTGTTGGAGCATTAATACGTTATCTACCAAACATGGACAAGAGCTGGTTAAACTTTACATCAAACAATCCAAGAGCATATGGTAAAGGCACAAACATAGACTTTATGTATGCAATGCGCAATGCTAGAGACTCACAAGTCATTGGCCAAACAGTATTTGGAACAGCATAGGAGGTAGAAGTGTCAAGACAAGGTAAACTTTTGATAGCTCACCCTAACCTTCCTAAAAATAACCCCTTCGACAAAAGTGTAATATATGTATTCAGTGATGACGACAAAGGTACACAGGGAATTATCTTAAACAAACCAGCAGACCTAAGTGTAAATGATTTTCTTTTAACAAAAAGATTTTCGTCTTTTCCTGAGAGTCCAGAAAAAATGCGCTTCGGAGGTCCACTATCAACTAGAACAGTTTTTATGTTACACACTGACGACTTTGAAAGTACAAGCTCAACTATTGCAGGTAAAGGGCTAATGATTACAAGTGATGATTTTATGTTTGAAAAAATGTCTTTTGGTCAACAGCCTAGTGCCTGGAGAATTGCTGTTGGTGTATGCGGATGGCAACCAGGACAATTAGATTTAGAATTAAAAGGACAGCCTCCCTACCGAGCAGAAAATAGTTGGTTGACAGCAGACGGAAATGATAATATAATATTTAATTATGATGGAGAAAAACAATGGAAACAAGCAACAGAGTTAAGCAGCCATCAAATGATAAACTTATTTTTTTAAAACAAGAACAACAACAATACAGTGAAGGTACATCGAACTGGATTAAACTCCAAACACGTATTGATCACATTATAGCACAGAACTACCTAGAATACTTAAATAGTTAATACAGGAGAAAAGCAATGAAATGGTTAGCTACATTTATATTGTGTTTGCTACCATTCAGTAGCATCCACGCTCAAGAGAAGGCGCCGTCTCCGCAAAGCCTGCCAGAAGGCACAGTGCTATTACCATTAGTGACTCTGTGTTCACCATTAGAACCTGATATGGGACTTTATCAAAGATTTGGCGAAATACCATTTGTTGATGCAGATGCAATGTTTTACATACCTGGCAACAAAACAGTCAATGGCAAGGTAACAATCTTTATGAAGCCAGGGTTTGAAGACAATACCTTTACTCTAATTTTTCAAGTAGGTCCTTTGTACTGTATGATAGCATCAGGAAAGAATATGCTACCTTCAGAAAGCGATGGAGATCCTACCTAATGTGGGTACTAGTTTTTATATACTTTTATGATACAATGCCTTATGTTGAAGCAGTAACCGCACATCAAACAATGACAGAATGTTTCCAAGCCCGTGAAGCCCTTAGTGAAGAAGTTGGCAAGGGTAATGGATACTTTAAAGCAGGACAGCAAGCCTTGTGCATAGGCATGCAAGATATAGATATATAAGGAAACAGTTTTGGCAGACACGTTGGTTCTAAATGCAGACGGACAACCTATTAGCCTACTACCACCCTCCACTATTCAGTGGAAGGAAGCAATCACATACCTATGGTTAGACAAAGTAAACGTACTTGAATGGTATGACGATTGGATTGTGCGTAGTAATAGTTGGGAAACTAGAGTACCAGCTGTAATCATGCTAAAAGATATGTACCGACGGCGGAGGAACCCACGCTTCTCTAAATACAATGTTCACCTCCGAGATTACTTTACCTGTCAATTTTGTCTAACACCTTTTCCTAAACAACAACTAACATTAGATCACGTAATACCACTTAGCCGTGGAGGCAAGACCAATTGGGAAAATATTGTAAGTGCGTGTGGCCCTTGTAATAGCAGAAAGGGCAGCAAGTTAATTAAGCCTAAGCAACTACCTTACCGCCCTGATTATTATGATCTTGCAAATAAACGCAAGCAACTAGAGTTTACTATTAAACACCCTAGTTGGAGTAACTGGCTTACTTAATCCAGCCTATTTTATGTCCTTTTTTAGTACGTCTAGTATGCTCTTCAACTGACCCTGGAAATCTCCAAGCCCATATAGCAACTAGTGCCATAAAGCCACCACTCCAAGCAAACGCTTTCAAGTTTCCTGTACTAAAGTACAAAAACGCAAGTGAACTAGCCATAACTAATACCATTGCATATTTGCCTTTGGTTGGAAATACTCTTTTCTGTACCCAATTAGTTAGGAACGGTCCAAAGTATTTGTGGTTATATAACCATTTGTGCATCCTAGGCGAGCTCTTAGCAAAGCAATATGCTGCAAACACTAGGAAGATTGAAAAAGGAATGCCGGGCACGATTACACCGATGTAAGCCATTCCGAGTGATAGGAAACCAAGTCCCATCCAAAAGTATTTTTTAATCATATATTAAGCACCTCCTTCAGTGCGTTGACTAAGTCAGCCAACATCGCATCATTATGATATGGAGTCGGTGCTATTCTAAGTCGTTCAGTCCCTTCAGCGACAGTAGGGAAGTTTATTGGTTGAATATAGATACCATATTCATTAAGTAAAGTATCGCTTATTTCTTTACATTTAAATGCATCCCTGATCATAACAGGAACGATATGGGTACAAGCATCCTCGTGGACTTCTATACCCCTATCTTTTAGCATATTCTTTAATTTACGTGTTCTAGCTTGATGTTCGTCTCTAAGCTGTGGATGATCTCTTAAATATTTAACACTAGCCAAAGCACCTGCACAAAGTACAGGGCTAAGACTAGTAGTAAAAATAAAGCCAGATGCTACAGAACGGATAGCGTCAATAATGACTGCATCCGCTGCTATATATCCACCAGTAACACCAAAGGCTTTACCTAGCGTACCGTTTACAATGTCGACTTGATGTTGCAGACCTAGTTTTTCTAAATAACCTGCTCCCTGTTCACCATATAAGCCTACGGCGTGAACCTCATCAATATATGTCATTGCCCCATACTTGGTAGCTAGATCGCAAATCTCTTGGATAGGAGAGACATCACCATCCATGCTATACACAGACTCAAAGACGATACAAGGTGTACCGCCAGTTAAGGCTACTTCTTTTAGTTTATCCTCGAGATCTCCCATGTCGTTGTGCGTCCATATCAGTTTGTCAGCACCACTGTGTCTTATACCTTGAATGAGACTGGCGTGATTCTTTGAATCACTTAAAAACACAATGTCGGTAACGATTTGTTTTAAGGAGATGAGCGTCCACTCATTTGCGACATACGCTGAACTGTACAATAGCGATCCTTCTTTGCTATGCAATGATGCTAATTCATGTTCAAGCGCAACGTGATAGTGTGAAGTTCCTCCAATGTTGCGAGTGCCTCCACTACCAGCACCTGTTTGATTCAATGCTGTGTGCATTGCATCAATGACAACAGAATTTTGTCCCATTCCAAGATAATCATTTGAACACCAGTTTACAATCTCTTTGATGTTATAAGGTCCATACCAAATAGCTTTAGGAAACTTTCCGCGCTCGCGTAGTATATCATTGAATACACGGTACTTGCCTTCCTGTTTTAATTGCTTTATCTTTTCATGGAATAGGGTTTTGTCTATTGTCATAATATTTTAAACTTCTTACTTTCTTTATAATGGTTGAATGCAAGGTAGAATACGCTATGGTAAAATCCTTCTACGTCACATGTTATATTTACTTTTATTTTTTTACCTTCGCCTAGGCTAATAGAATCTCTATCTTTAATGTTCCATTTAATTCTACCATGCTTGTTCAACATATCATTAACTAAAGAATCTTTCTCTAGTTCATAATCTATTCTGTCTTGTGTAGGATGAAAGTATTTTTTAAATTCAGTAGTACTAATCCCATGATGATTTTTATTATTATAAGAAAATACTTTATTTTTAAAACTTTTCTTATTATTTGAAATAGCATCTAACAATTCTATCTCTGTTTTTGATGAATGTAATGGTATTAATAACGCAGGTATAGTTTTATCTTGTCTAAAATAGCTTCCTAATAGCCTGCCTTGACCAGGATGAGTAGTTATACTATCACCGTAAGCACTAATTGTAATAGGACTTTTTAATTTAGGTGCAATATAATAGAAGTATAAAAATGTTCCAATAAAATGATGCGCTGGCGCATTTAGAAATAATTTTTGAACATATTCAATCATACCAATTACTCTAGGATGAGAGAAATCTAAGTCACCAATATACACTGGCTTTTTATAACGCTCAATAGTACCAAGAACTTCTTTATCCATGCAGCTATTTACGCATAAATAGAGTATAGGAGAAGCAAATGCGAGCGCAAGACATTATTAGAGCTGTACTTGATTTAATAGATAAGTCAGAAGAAATACCAGATAGCACATGTGGCGCTGAGGAAAGCGAGCCGATCGCATCTCGTTTTAAACAAATAATGGCAATACTTGATAGTGATAGTACTGGACCTTATTCTAATACACCTAATGAAGTTGTTGCAGATGTCGATGCAGTTACAACACTTGCAGGCGGCGGAGTAAACGGTCCTAAACATCCACACGATATTAGAGTAAAAGATCCAAGGGAGAATGGATAATGGCAGCTAACGGTATATCAACACTAGCAAACAAGAAACTTAGACAAGAAGCAAAACTTGCTCTTGCAAATGCAGACAGAGCGGCTCGTAATGTGGTAGAGCCAGGACGCTATGCTGACACTACAGCAGACATCAATCAACTGCCTACTAAGTATGCGGCAGACAACAGTCTTATCGATAATGCTAACACCGGCGGCCTCAAGCAAGGCAGACCTTGGGCTAGTTAATGGCAAATCGTAAACACTATCACTTTGATATGATGGTAAGCGGAGGCTATATCTCCGATCACACATTCAATCACAAGTTCGGTGCTGTCCCTGCAATGTCACAAAATACTATAGGAACGGTATGGGACGTCAGTGATACACTTTATCCTTGGACAGCATTAGACACTCCAGCAGTAGTAAATGTAGTACGTAATGATCTAGCAGATGAAGGACATACTATTACAGTACAAGGGTTGGATGCTGACTACAACCCAGTAGAAGACACTATTGTAATAAACGGTGCTAACACGTTAGGAACTGTATTGTTCAAACGAGTCAATAGAGCATTTTGCTCAGCAGGCGGAGCAACAAACACAGGCAAAATTGACATTGAAGCAGGTGCCGCAGGCGGCACTACAGTTGCTTGCATTACAGCAGGCAAAGGACAAACACTGATGGCAGTATATACTGTTCCGGCAGGTAAGACAGGATACTTGTGTCAAGGCACAGCTACAGTTCAAACCGGTGCCGATGCAACAGGTGATATGATGGTACGATACTTTGGACAAGATACATTTAGAGTAGGACATACTTTTGAGGTATCTGGTGCAGGCGGACAGTATCTATATGACTTTGCATTTCCGATTCCAATCCCAGAAAAGTCTGACATTGATGTTAGAGCAACCGTTCGTAGTAACAATGCACGACTTACAGCCGCGTTTGATATCCTACTCGTAGATAACAGCGAAGTATAAAAGATTAAGCCCTAACACTGTTTCCAATGCTAGGGCTTGCTACTACTTTAATGTATCACCGGACTATGTCCTGAATAACTCTTTATTATTATTTACTAGGCTTGCCGTTTACGAACTCGTAAAACTTCTCAGCCGCTTCTAGTACAGCATCTGCTCCAGGTACTTCCGGAAGTGCAACAGTTGTTACTACTTCATCACCTTCTTTGGCAACAGTAGTTTCAAACTGTCCTAACTTGGCATGGTAATCTTGCCAAATATTATTCTGTGCCATCTCTAGAACCTTGGTGCGGATTTCATCATTTTTATTTGTTGTGATTTTTGGCATCGCCGCTTTGAACATTTCAGCAACTTCCTGAGTTTGCTTAAAGATGGCTTCGCCGTATTTTGTATCTACTGACATAATATTTCTCCTTGTGTGTGTATGTGTGTAGTGTTACTAATGTAACAAACTTATTTATGTTTGTCAACCGCTAACGTATGTAGTTTTTGGTCTGTACCAAACTTTTTGATGATAAAACTTAGCACGTAGATCTTGTATGTCTCGTTTAACTGTAGTATCAGAAGTAGTTTGAAGTAGAAGAAGAGCTTGTTCAACAAGCTCTAATTCTTTTACGTTTAGTTTGAAGTTTTCATTTGGCTTCATGGTGCTTTTGTTTCCATTTCTTACTTTTCCGCATTCCTAAGTAATTATCTCCGGGTTCGTAATTCCAGCGTTTACCGTGGTGACCACGTGCATCTGCATAGAACATTCTCAACCTTGTAATAATCTTTACTAGGGGATTAGGATTAGTCTTCATTTGGCTTTCCTATTTAAGAAGTCAGACTCTTCGTCTGTGTAAGGCCACATTATGCGTGTTTATCGTAGAGCTTATTTTTTAACTCTGCGACTTCCATTGCTTCTTTATACATACCGTGGTTACGTAATTCTTTCATAGCCATACAATAAGCTCTATAGTCCATTGCCTTTATAAATCTTTTCCACATTATGAATAATCCTTTGGACTAAGCATTAATGCTTTGGCTTCATCGTGCAATCCCATTCTTGATAGTTCAGCAGCAGCTCTTGCTCTACCTGCTGATTCACCAAATGCAATAACGCCTACAAAGGCAATCGCTAGTGCGTTACGGATAACTTTACATACTTTACAAGTATAATCCCAAGTTGAGTGTGTCATTGTTGCTACAGTCATTACACCCATCCTTCTAATTTCTTGTTTACAGTTACAGAACGTTTTAGAGTTTCGTCACCGTTTGCAATGTTATAGATATCGCCAGGAGCAATACCAATATCATTTAGTTCGTGTGTTGAAAGTCTTGAAAGTTCTCTAATTGTTTGTTTTACTTTTGCTCGGTGAGCCATTTTTGCGTTTATTTTTTTGAACCAGTTCGCAAGACCTGGTAGACCGATTGAGTCGGCCGCCATCGTTAGTGTAGTCATTTTATATCCTTTATGTATATGTGTGTGTGATTTCTAAGGTTCGTCACGTACCCCGGTCTCTTCCGGCGTCACCTTTGTATGGCATAGGAAATGCCCTTCTTTTTTTACAAGCCGAAGTCGCTTGTTAGTAAGAAATAGTACAGTGACACTGTCCTATTACAACACTATTTATATTATAATAACGTATGCTTTTAAAAAAGTCTACCGCTTTTTTGTAAAGGCTGTCATGCTCTACAAGCAACACTTGTAGGGATAGGGTGCGCCTAAACGCACCCTATTATATTATACTGTGATGTTTTTAATATCTACTCTACGTCCTGTGTTCATACACATTAAAACGTATGCTTGGTCATCTTTGTGGAATTCTGTTTTTACATATTCTTCCACACCACTTTTAGTGTTTTTTGATCGAGGTAATGTGACCGCAGCCATCATTACACGACCAATGCTATCTGCTATATTGATCATTGTTTTCTCCATAAAATGTAATGATGTTTTGTAAGGCGAACGCCCGTTGTGTTACCAACGACTCAGGTCGAGAACATATCTTGCCGTACTATTTATATAGAAACCATTTGACATACAGATTAATGATGTTACTATAAATAGAAGTAGGAACATTCTGTTCCGAGCAGGGCAACGTTGAGCCCTGTCTTATTATGTGAGCGATGTGGTAAAGACATCAAGCAGAGGAGAAATAATAATGGACGCACTCACCCTATGGATGGCTGTTGGGTTCCTGTTCGCAGGTTACGCAGTTATCGCAAATGATTCCGTACAAACACTAGGTACATGGATCGCAAGTAATAACGAAAAATTTAATTGGAAAGTGATGTGGGGAGCGGCTTCGGCTGTTCTACTGTATACACTTTGGTATGGTTGGTATACCAACGGTGGAGATATTAGTTATGGACGACTAAACAAAATACCGTTTCAAGAGATACAATGGTATCATGCTATGGCACCGGGCCTACTATTAATACTTACACGAATAGGTGTACCGGTATCAACTTCCTTTCTAGTGTTGAGTGCTTTTGCAAGTACTTTTGTGCTAGAAAAGATGTTGATGAAAAGCATGATGGGCTATGCTGTCGCGGCAGTCGCGGCATACATTATTTGGATAGGAGTTACTAAACTACTTGACGAAGCAAAGCCTGTTAAAGAACAACATAAGAAAGCGTGGCGAATAGCACAATGGGTAACAACAGGCTTCCTGTGGTTTACTTGGCTAAGTCATGACATGGCAAACATTGCTGTGTTCCTTCCAAGACAAGTTCCATGGGACCTAATGATCCTAGTGAGCGTTGTGTTTGTTGTAGGACTTGCATTTATGTTTAGAGAGGGTGGTGGTAAGATCCAAAAGATTGTACTAGAAAAACACAACACAAGATATGTGCGTTCAGCAACCATCATTGATGGCGTGTACTGGTTGATCTTATTCTTCTTTAAAGAACTAAACGATATACCTATGTCAACAACGTGGGTGTTCGTAGGACTACTATGTGGACGTGAACTTGCTATGGCAACAATGACAGGCAAGGAAAAGTTCAAGACAGTATTTCCGTTGGTCACCAAAGACTTCTTCAAGATGATGATTGGCTTAGGCGCATCAGTTGGAGTAGTATTAATGATACACTATGTTATAGTACCAAACGGACTTTAATATATTAGAAAGGTAGTGTACAACGGCATTACCTTTTTTCTTGACTTTTTTTTAATATCTACTAATTATCCAGATAAATAATGATAGTAATAACAAACAACGGAGATAATAGATGGGAATAGTAAGCGGAGGCGCCAAGTTACTTGGCAGTGCTGCAGATGCTGTTGGATTAGATTGGGTAGGAGGAGCGGCAGGATTAACAGGTCTAGCAACAACACCAGTAGTTATAAGTATAGGTGTACCAGAAGATTATCCTAGCGTAGCAGGACCTTTTCCGGCATATCATAACGGTACAATTACATTAAATGTTCCTAATAATTCTAAAGAGTTTGGCGAGATAGCCGTAAATATGGCACAGAATTCTTTGGCAATGGTAGAGTTAGCTATTGCATTACAGACAATAACTAGCCCAAAAGGCGGCATAACAATTAAAGATGAATTAGATCCTTATCATTATGAAGTAATAAAAACAGCATTAGAAGAGAACAACGAACCTGTACCTGTGCCAGAAAATCCACCAGCAACTACTCTTAATGAGTTAGGGGCAGGAATTACTGAAACCGGATTACTATCAGGCTTAGCTACAGGAGCAGACGCATTAGGTAGTGTTTCAGAGTCGTTTCAGTTTCTAAAAGTTACACCGCAGGTTGGCATCACACCAAATGTGTTTGTACCCGGTGTTGGCCCAGAAGCTGCAACCCCAACATTTTCACCTATACAAGCTACTGTAACTGGGACCTTTCCAGACTATGCACTTCCTTTAAAGATTATGAATTCAGCAATACAAATACAAGGATTTGTTACAAACTACATTGTATCTAATATTAGAAATGCAATTGATACAGAAGCTGGCGCAATAGTTTTAAAAAATGCAATGGGAGATGTTTCAAAAGCTGTATCAGATAATGCAATTAGAGATGCAGGTCAAGAACCGCCTGAGTGGACAGAGCCATCAGGGGTAGAAGGCATTCAAGGATAAATTTATGGGAGCTAAAGTAGCAAGAAAAGAAAAGGATATTGCTGTAGGATTAATACGCACAGGGCGTCTTAGTGTTATTGCTAATGATCGTCCGATTGCTACAGAAGGTGATCTTATTGCGCCACATGTTCCCGGTGGGCAACATACAGCTAGTGTTATAATTGGTTATTGTGCTAATGTTATAGCAGAGGATAGACCAGTTGCAAGAAAAGGCGACGGTACTAGTTGTGGACATCCAATATCAACAGGATCGTCAAACATCTACGCTGGCGATTAACTTTGACTGTTTTCTTTGCCGCTTGCATACATTTCTAAATATGCAATGTATAACCCGATATCATGATCTGAAAAGTTATCAATCTTACCCTTCTTGATACCTATCCACATACCACGTAACTTATCTTTAAACAATTGCCAACCAGTAGGCTTTCTATAGTTGCCATAAGCATTTAGGTAATGTAGTTCGCCACAGTGATAATAGCCCATAATGTTAAAAGGTACAGTAGTGACAATGTCGTTATTGTTCTTCCATCTATGATGTATAGTACTAAAACTATCTACGTAGGCTGGCCAGCCTACTCTTGGACTACCGTAAGTATAAAGCTCTTGTGGGTTAGTTAGTACTGAGTCACATTCACAACGATTAGCCATGATAGTTGCCATTGCGGCACCTAAGCTATGTCCACAGAACCAAAGTTTCTTATTTGTATTAACTGTTCTTGAAATATCTTCACACACCATTGGCCAAAGTTCGTCTACTTCTGCTTTAAATCCTCTGTGTACCCTACTAATTGTTTCAGCTACAACCGGAAATGCTTTTAGATCTGCACTAATGTCATTAAACTCTGTTGGTTGTGTTCCTCGACAGGCAATAACCAAATCTTCTTTGTTCATAAAGCGATATGCTTGTGCGCCTTCTTTGTTATAGAACTCAACAGTAGTAAATCCTAATTTTTTTACTTGCTTTTTTACTTCTTTGATGTTACTATTATAAGCAATGCTAGATAGCTTCGCAAACAATAATGACCGTTCAGCAAACAACATCTTTGTTATCGACATGTTACCCCCTAAGTTATTGCCCTCATTGTATGTGTATTTATAGTTTAGATAAACTAAATACATTAACGGAGTAGATTAAATGAAAAAACGTACAAGAAGTATATTACAAGAATTAAACAATCTTGATCGAGCAATAAGTAACGATCACTTAATTGAATCCAGTGGAAGCAATATTATTGAGAGTGCAATCAATCTATTAAATAGAATTAGTAATACTTATAATGAACAAACAGCAGGCGAATTAGAACGTAGGTTCATTAATTCAATAAAATCAGGTGATCCTCAAAAGTTTAAACGAGGACTTAAAAAAGTAATCGAGAGCAAAGCAAATGACCAATAAACTTTTTGAAGGCGGTTCAATGCCAGGTGTAGGACCAATTCATATTGATGAAATTAATCCAACACTTGATGCACTAGAAAGAGCTTTAGGTATTGACCTAAAGAATAATGTGCTTGGCAGTGTAGGCAAAAAAGAGTTTAGTGGTGATATTGATGTTGCTATTCAAGTTAAACCTGATGAAATTCCAGAACTAGTTAAAAAGATTGAGGCGTCACCGTTAGTACTTGATATAGCTAAAAGTAGTGTTATCATGACAAAGGTAAAGATTGTAAACTACGATCAAAACAAACAAGCAACTAAGCCACGCACAGGGTTTGTACAAGTTGACTTTATGCCAGGTGATCCAGGTTGGATGAAAACGTATTATCATTCACCAAGCGATAAAGAATCAAAGTACAAAGGTGTATTCCGTAATATTATGATTGCAACAATATGTGCTGTACTTGATCGTAAAGACAGTGAAGAAAAGATTGAAGACGGCCGCCCATTAGAAAGCGAACGTTGGATGTGGAGCCCCACAGACGGACTTGTACGTATCAAACGCACACCTGTTCCTAAAGCAAACGGACAAGGATATACAAAAAAGAATAAAAATGATGTTATAGGTAATCCAATTAAAGATGCACAGGGCATTGCAAAGGCTCTTAAATTTAACAGCCCAGAAGACCTAAACTCATACGAAAGCCTAAAAGCTGCAATGGAAAAGAATTATCCAGCAGAACTAGTAAACAACATACTGACTGGATTTGCTAAAAATAGACAAGTTCAAGATATTGGCACACCAGACGATATTAAAAACCTAGCACAAGAAAGTCTAGCAGACAAACAGTTAAACAGAATTAAACAGTTAACAGGATATACACAATATGAGGTTTAATGAATTTAAACAAATTAATAAACGTCCTTTAACTGAAGCAGCTCGTATTGATCATGCAGAAGATATTGTGTTCTGGGAAGGTAGCAGAGGCGCAATGAGAGCTGTAGAAGCTCTAAAGAACCTAGAAGGAGACTCGCATAAAGATGTCACACTTAAATGGGACGGATCTCCCGCAATCATTTTTGGCCGTGATGAGGATGGAGAGTTTATACTTACAGACAAAAGCGGATTTACAGCAAAAGGGTATGACGGCAGAAGCAAAACCGGAAACGATCTTGAACAAATGTTTCTTAACAGAAGCGGCGGAAAGAATAGAGAAAACCCAAGCTATGTAGCATTCGCTGGCAAAATGAAAAATATCTTTCCTATGTACGAAAGGGCTGTACCGACTACCTTTAGAGGTTACTTCAAAGGTGACTTGTTATATTATAACACTCCGCAAGTACAAGACAGCAACTATGTGTTTAAACCAAATGTAGTTGAATATGCTGTAGATGTAAACAGTGACTTAGGTAAACGTATTGGACAGAGTAAAACAGGAGTTGTGGTACACAGAATGGTTGATGCAACCGGTAATGAAGGTCCACTAAAAACTGATGACATCTTCCTAGGTTCTGAGGTATTAGTAGTTCCTCCGGTTACTGTAGAACGTCCGGCAGAAGTAGACAACGAACAACTAGAAAAACTAGAACAGCTAGTTAAAAAGAATGCCCAAGGCATTGACGAGCTATTAAATATGGAGTCACTAAAGCAGATGCAACTAAGTGACTTTGCTAAAATACTATATGCATATACAAACAGTAAAGTAGACACAGGATTAAACAACCTAGGTAAAGACTTTGCTCAATGGATACAAGCAAGAAAGCAACTTTCGCAAAAGAAGAAAGATAAAATAATTGAATACATCGGTCAACATCAACAAGCATTTGGTGCAATGTGGGAGACCGTAACAGCACTAATGGTAGTAAAGGACAGTATCATACAACAGTTTGACTCACATGATCAAACAGTTAAATCCAACATTCCAGGTATGGGAGATGGAGGAGAAGGATATGTACTAGCTCATCCAGAAGGTGATATTAAACTAGTACCAAGAGAGTTTTTTACTAAAGCAAACAGAGCTGTACAGAGATAAGGAGAAATACCATGACAGACTATATGAAAGAGTTTGAAACACACTTAGATAAGATTACTGAAAGTGTTTTAGGCGACGAAGTACAACAGGAAGCAGAGATATCACCTCAGCAAAAGAAACTAGCCAACTATGGCAGAATCTTAATGGATCAAGCTGCAACAACTAAAGATGATGCATTGTCAAATATGATGGCAAAGGTTGGTAATGAACTTACTAACTTTGGTGCAACGTTTGGTTCAAGAACTTTAGAAGAACTATGTAAAAAAACAGGAACAACTCCTAACATAGTAAAGAAACTATTAGCTTATGCAGAAAAGATATCTGCAACACAAAAAGATATTGCTAGTGATAAATCAGACGGCGGATTAGATGACGAAGGCGACGACGAGTTTACTAGTGCAGCAGATGATGAAATGGATGCAATGAAAGCAGACCAAGCAGCAAGAGACGCAATGTAATGAACTTTATTAAGGGTATGTATGAAGATGGACTCGTTGACAGTCAAATAGACGAAAATGCGTGGGCAGATATCCGCGGACGCAGAATAGAACGTTTGTCAAAAGAAAAGCGTGTAGCCCTTTATGCATACCTTGTTGGCCTTGAAAATGCTATGAGAGCTACTAAGTTTGTTGAGATGGCAGAAGAAGGCAAAACGCCACCTAATCAGTATGTAAAAGGATATGTTCCTATTGTTGAAATGATAGATGATATAGTAAACGGTGGCACAGCATACATATCACAGCTAAAACAGCTACACAAACGAGCTAAAAACAGCCGAAAATAAGCAAAAATTTACAAAAAGACTAAATACATATAACAACTTCACTGAGCGTGAAGATGTGTCATAGAGAAAACATAGGAGAATAACATGGCAGGACCAGGATTTGGCGCAATTGCAGGCGTCGACAATTATAACGCAAAAGCAGGCAACGGCTTAGGCCCACGCACACAGATCATTAGTTTATCTAAAACTGATATCTCACAAGCAGAACTAGACTCAGCAGTACAAGCAATCGCAACAGGCGGAGTTGCAGGAACAGACGATGCAATGAGCATTGCAGGTATTTCAGCTTTTGAAGCAGGCGTAACTGACGTTGTACACGTAGCACTACAAGGTACAGGCACTGTAACAGCAGGCGCAGACTACCGTGGTGTAACAGGCGTAACAATGGCTATTGTTTGCGAATTTGTAGACTAAAATAATTCCTTTACCTTAGGAACCGTGATTATGGCCGTAATGGCAGGCGTCACACTAAAGAGCCACTTTTTAAGTGGCTCTTTTTTTATGGCTTAAATACTGTATGAAATTCCAAATCAAAACACTAGTTGACGTAACTGAAACTAATGCCCGTAAAGGACAAGAGAAAAAACTAGTAAACCAACAAGATAATTTTAATACATTATATAACACTATAGGACTTAGAACTAATCCAAGTGACTTTAATATTAGTATTGAAACTGAAACATGCAAAGACTTTGGATCTAAGTATAAAGGTAAACACAAAGTATGGACTATAAACTTCTTTGTAGAAGCTGAAGCATCAACAAGTGTTGACTTTATGATAGATGATTTTGAATATGTACCCATTATACTTGGTTTAGAAGAAACCTTTGTATCTGATAAAAATATGTTTATCACTTCCAAAAATCCTACATTAACCAATATTATTTTCTATCAAAGTGATAAATAACTTTGTAGCAGAAATAAAACTTCACTACATTAGGCATATAATAACCCCACTACAAGGCTAACGAATGAGTTTACTTAACGGAGAAATTATATGGCTATTGCCGCTCAATCAACTTTAGAAAAAGAAAACCTAGAAGCACACGTAGATTTATGCGCTCTTCGTTATGAGCAGTTAGATCAACGTCTTACTAATGTTGAAGAAAAAATTGACCATATCCATAAAGATATAACAGAAGGTCAAAAGTCAATGACCAAAGTCCTTATTGGTACAGCAGGTACTATCGTTGCAGGACTACTTTCCACAATAATCGTTATTTTATTGCAAATGTAATTCTCGCTAAATAACTATATGTTATTAAGAGAACTTTACATCGACCCCGAATCCGTAGAAGAAAAGCAAGTATGGGCTCGCCGCGGCAAAGAAGTTGTACGCAAGTACAGATGTCATGGCGGAAGACGTCATGGACGTATTGTTGCTAAAATGGCACAATGCTATGCTGCACCAGATGCTAAGAAACGTGCAAGAATGAAAATTATGAAGGCAAAGCTAGGGTCAAGAATTGCAAAGAAGACCAAAAGAACCAAGCGTACTAATCCAGCTTCGATAAGAGTAAATCGATTAAACAAAATGGCAAAGAGAAAGTCAAAATAGAATGTTTATAAGAGAACTCATTGAAGCTACTCAAGTATGGAGTAAAAGTGGTAAGTCAAGTGTACGTAAGTACAGATGTACTTCAGGTGTTCGTAAAGGAAGAGTAATGGCATCACCGGCGGCGTGTAACAAACCGTTAAATGTAAGTAAAAGCAAATCATTTAAACAAACACGTAGCACCAAAGCGCCAACAATGAAATTTAAAAGCAGGATTGCTAAGAAATCAAACCCTGCTTCTAATAGAAATATCAGATTAAATAAATCTGTTAAACCAAAAAAGACAAGCAGGAGAAAAGTTCGATGAAAATTACAGAAATTACAAACCAAAGAGTTAGTAGAGTCCAAGGTAATAAAGTTACTATCGATCAGGGTGACGGCACCGAACTAACTGTAGACACAACTAAGAACAAAGACGTTATTGCAACAAATTCAGATGGTTCTGTATCTGTTAATAAAGATACAGGCAACAGTAGTATGAATGGTTCAAAACCTAAAAAGCCTACAATAAGAGTAGGACAAACGGTTAAACCTAATAAAACCACATGAAGATGAATGAATTAATAAAGTCGTTTACTATACAAGTAACAAACGAGGAAAGTGCTATTCTAGATAAGCTAGAAAAAACCACACCTCTGAGCTTGTTTACTGAACGAGAAAAATTCGTTATTGAAAACCTTGTAAGAAAGAGTATGGTAAGTAAAGTAGCACTGAATAGTCAAACTGTAGTTGTGAGAAATGTACCCTGAAAAATTAGTTAAAGAACTAGAAGAACTAGTTAACGATACTGTCGATCCCAGCATGTTTCCTTATCAAAAGGGAAATAGTATTCGCATTGGCTCGTTTGTTGTGCGATGTAACAAACGTGGTTACTATAAAGTATACGATTGTCAAGATAACAAGTTAGTAACAGAAGCTTTTTGCAAGTCAAGTGCCGTTGCTATTGCTAAAAATTTAGCACAAGGACACGATAAAACCCAAAGTATACTGTCTATTGACAAGGATATACAAAAATGGTACAATGATTGCGTATTTTACAAGCATTCTATGCGATTGACAAAGGACGATTTTAGGTATGATGTTATATCAAATAGGTATGAAATAGCTAAAGACAAAACTTGCCACGCCAAAGAACAGTTAGATAAATACATTTATGTTTAGTAAGGCATAAATAACTATAATACACTTAATGCATTAGGAAGAGATGTAATGAACATACATGAGATATCAAAACCCGTAACGGCAAAGAGCTTAAACGAAAGCCTTGCTAAGAAGTTTGGAAGCAAGATCAAGCTAGAAAACTTTACATTAGAGCAACTTGAAGATGCTCGTAACAGAATCAGAACCAAATTAAGTCAAGTCGAGACAAATGAAAGTTTTGACAGCGTCCATACTAGTGAAAGCTATCAAAAATCAAAACTCTTCCTTGATGTTTTGAATGCTGCAATTAATGAAGCAGATAAAAAGCCAGATGCAGACGGCGACGGAGTTCCAGACTGGGCAGACAAGAAAGACGGCGAAGACGACAACGCTGAAAAGCCAAAAGGCAAGAAGCCTAAAAAAGGCGAAGTACCTCCACAGTTTAAAAAGAAAGCTAACGAATCACTAACAGAAAAAGCTGTATGTAAAGAGTGTGGTGATGAGTTTGGTAAAGCAACAACTGATTGTAAAAATGATTGCAATGATCCAACACTAAGTTGCTGGGTTAAAGAATCTGAGTATAAAAAAATGAACGAAGGTACACTTAAAGAAGGTGCAGAAGATCAAGCTGAACTAGTAATGGCTTCTAAAGACATGGTTGATAGATTAACTGGTTGGATGGAAGACACAGCAGAAATGCAAAGTGAATCAATGCTAGAACTAGCAGATGCTATCCGCGATGAAATGGGTAGCGAAAAGTCAGAAGCATTTACAGCGGCAGTTAAACCATCACTTGAAGCACTATACACAGCAATGGAGCAAACACGTATTGCACTAACAGGCGGTGTTGGCATGCTAACAGGTGAAGGCGATGCACCAATGATGGGCGATGATGCAGCAATGGAACCAACAGTTGACATGGAAGATCCAATGACGGATCCAGATGCACCAGCTGAAGATGATGCATTTGCAGCAGCTGACGCAGCTATGGGCGGCGAAGAAGAAGCCGGACGTGAAAAGCGTGAGAGTGTACAACGCTCAAAAAAAAAGTTAGCTGAAATAAGCGACAAGGCCCGCAGATTGGCGGGAATCCTTTCAAAAAAAAAGTAATTGAAGCTGAAGGAGATCTTCCTTCAGTGAAACTAGTACAAGTTTTAAGAACGGTAATCGCTAGTGCCGATCAGAACGGCCATGCTGTCTTTTTACACTTCAATAAACCAAATAAAGAAGCAATTAAAAGCGGTGCTAAGAATCTTGACTTAAACAAACTAATGCAAAATGTAGACGCGGAAGCATTTGACTTTGGTACCTTTAAAGCTGCATACGATACTGATGCTAGAGTAAAGTCAATGGTAAAGAACTTTAGTAAGTACGGAATTGAACCTAAAACTAAAAATGAATTAGACGATGGTGATGATGTATCTACAGATGCAGGCAACAGCAACACAGTAAGCAATATGGCTAAGTCAGCAACAGACTTAAAAGACTTATAAAAATACTTGACAACTAGGTAATTAGGTACTATACTATATGTAACGTATAGGAAGAACACATTGAGCTTAATAACAACGAAGTATGATTACAAACCAATTTCACGTAAAAACGTAGACGGTAAACGCAAGTACCTAACACCTGATGGGAACGCTGTAGCAAGCGTTACAACAATCTTAGACGCCACTAGCGACAAGTCAGGACTTATTGCCTGGCGCAAACGTGTAGGCGAAAAGAAAGCACAAGAAGTCGTAACTGAAGCCGCAGGCGTAGGCACAAGGATGCACAAGTATTTGGAAGACTATGTAGAGTTTGGCGAATGGCCTACTCCAGGTAGCAATCCATTTGCTAAGAAAGCACATGCAATGGCAACGCAAGTACGAGATAACGCTCTTGTAGATGTAGATGAAATATGGGGTAGTGAAGTTGCTCTTTATGTTCCGCAGATGTATGCTGGCACTACTGACTTAGTAGGACAATACAAAGGGCAACCTTGTATTATGGATTTTAAACAAACCAACAAGCCTAAGAAGTTAGAGTATGTACAGAATTACTTCCTACAGCTAGTAGCATACGCAGAAGCACATAACGAAGTATACGGCACAAACATACGTGAAGGACATATCTTTATGTGTAGTCGCGGAGATGACGGAATGTTGCTAGGTGGTGAAACATATCAACAGTTTGATGTATGGCCGCATGAGTATGACGAATGGCGCAACGAATGGTATAACAGAGTGTATACATATTATGAGCAACATGCTTCATAAACATCATATTATTCAAAGATACAAATGTAAACAACTAGGTATTAATCCTGACCATCCTGATAATACAGTTTATATACCTAGAGAAGTACATGCTAAAGTTCATTGGGAATACTTTGAACGCCACTTAACAACTTTGTTAGAATGGTGCTCGCCTCCTCAGTGGATACTTGATAATATCGAATTAGGCAATACAAGGGATGCAGGAGCCGCTTCGCTACTTACTGAACAGCATCAAGCTGATTATGATCTTTCTGGCAAAAATAATCCTAATTACAAGGACGGCGCACTAGTAGGACAATATAAAGACCCTACTATAAGGCCGCCAGTAGACAAAGTAAGAAATGCTGAAAGGCATTTAGTTTGGAAAGTTCCTAATAATATTAGAGATAAGGCTAGATATCACGCATATAAAGGAAACCTAGCTAAATCTAAAGAGTTGTTTGAAGAGTGGCAAGATTTAAGGATGTCAATGCCTCTCAGTACGAAAGGAAACTATACACGCAAACGGGTAACCTTTGATGAATGGGTTACAGGGCTAAATACAATAATAAATGCGTAGGAGAATATAGTGGCTGTAGTACAGATATCAAGAATACAGATCCGTAGAGGTCAAAAGAATCAAGGCACAGGGTTACCGCAATTGTCAAGCGGCGAATTAGGTTGGGCAATTGATACGCAAGAAATGTTTGTAGGTAACGGTAGTGTAGCAGAAGGTGCACCACAAGTAGGTAATACTAAAGTTATTACAGAACATGACGACCTATTTCAATTAGCTGATTCTTATATCTATCGTAATGGCGACGGTTCTATTGTAACAGGTATTGACAGTGTTAATCCAGTTAAAAGAACCTTACAAGCTAGACTAGACGATAGAGTAAGTGCTAGAGCATTTGGGTTGACAGGCGAACAGTCACAAGATGCAACAGTATTATTACAAAGAGCAATTGATCAATTATTTTTAAACGCAGGTGCTGAATTAAGCACAAGTGGTAGAGTTGAACTAATCCTTGAGCCAGGAACATATACTATTAATGATACTATTAAAGTACCTCCACATGCAACAATAAGAGGTTCAGGCAAAGATAAAACTATTATTAGACAAACTAATACTAGTCGAGCATGTATTCAAACAGTTAGTGATGAGAGTATTCCAGGTGGTTATATTATTGGTGGCGAATATGCTACTCAAGCAAGAAATATTAGCATAGAAGGATTAACTCTTTCTGTTCAAAGTGGGTCTAAAGGATTACAGCTAGATAGCTGTAGAGATAGTAATTTTTCAAATATTAAAATTGTAGGTAACTGGGCTGTTGGCACAGTAGTTCCAACAGATACATTAACTACGTTTAACATTGCACTATCATTAAACAGCAAAAATGGTGGTGTTGAATCTAGCAACAATAAATTTACTCGTTGTTCTTTTGAAAACTTTGCATACGGTGTAGTATCTAATTGGGACATTAATGATAATATATTTGATTCATGTAAGTTTACTACTTTAGGATACGGAATTGCATTTGGTAAAAATATGGTAATTGATAGTATTCCAGGCAATGGAAAATCAGTAGGTCCATCAAACAACATTATTAAATCAAGCATTTTTAAAGATACACTTTATCAAGCTATACTAATTAATAAGGGTGCTTATAATATTAGTAAAGAAAACAGATTTTATACGTGTGCTAACAATGGCGGCGCAGATGATCAGCCTGAAACAGCAATTATATCAATTGATACATTAAGCAATAAGAGTGTAAACGATTACTTTACTAGAACAAAAGTATTATCATATAGTCAAGGATTTGTTAGACAAAGCTCTGCAACACTAGTAGCAGGCGGACTATCGGTTACTGTAGCAAGTACAGCAGACATGGCTCCAGGACAACTTCTTATTAAGAAAACAGGAGTTGGCGACTTTGGATTTACACTAACTGATAACTTAAACACTCCTGAGGTAGATACGGACATAGTAACTAATTCTAGAATTGCAACAATTGTTAGTCCAACAGAATTTACTGTTACAATACCTCATTTAAATAGTGGTGCTATAACATTTGAAATAGTATCACCAGTTATTAACGATATTCCTTATGTGCCTGAAGTTGAAGGCCCAGTAAACTATGATTGGGGATATGAACATGAAGTAACAGTATTGGACGGTGATGCAAACACACTATTTAGATTGCCAAAAATAGAAAATCAAGGCTTTGAGATTGAATACACATCACTGTCAGAGCAAGGATACAACGGAATGCGCTCCGGCACTATGCATATTGTAGTTAATAAGATTACAGATGCAGCAAACGGCACACCATCATTAATAGTTTCGGACGAATACGATTACTTAGGTGACAATTTATATCTTGACACAATTAGTTTTGATGCTATACTAGATAATGTAGGCAATAGTGAAGACCTTAACACAATTATAGTTAAGTCTTATGCTAGTGGTTTACCAACTGATGCAAGAAGTAAATTTAAATTTAAAGTGAAAACTAAACAAACTGTATAATGATAGATGTTTCATAAAAACTATGAACAAAGACTGAAATCTTGGAGCTGTCTTCGGCAAACTTTAGAAACTGCTGATGATCCTTTCTCTGAATTATTAGTAACTTATAACCAAGCACCTTATGTTAGTATACATACGGATCCTTGGTCAAAAGAATCTTGGCCAGACCCCTGGCAGTTAATTCTAGAGAACCAGTATGATGAGTTCTGTCGTGTACTAGGTATGTGTTATTCGTTACAGTTAACTGAACGCTTTAAGGGGTCGAATTTTGAGATACATATCAGTACGTTAGGAAGTTTAAGCTACTTATATCTACTTTTTGTAGATAATATTGTACTAGGGTTTGAAGACGATAAGCCAATTTTAAAGGAAGATTTACCTGTGGATCTAAAGTCGCAAACAGTATATTGCATGCCAATGCTTAACTAAATATTCAACAAACGAAAAGAAATATGGAGAGAAAAAGAATGTCAAATGGTATCTACATCGTAAAACGAGACGGCGGCAAAGAACCTATTAATATTAATAAAATACACAAAGTAGTAGAACATGCCTGTGAAGGTCTAGCTGGTACAAGTAGTAGTCTAATTGAGATGAATGCCAATTTACAATTTTACGATGGTATGAGTACTAATGAAATTCAAGAGGTGCTTGTACGCAGTGCAAATGATCTTATTAGTTTAGATGCTCCTAACTATCAATATGCCGCAGCACGCCTATTAAGTTATGCTGTAAACAAAATGGTATTTGGTGAATACAATGCAATTACACTTCAGCAAAATATTGAACGTAATATTGAACGAGGAGTGTATGATAAAGAAATTTTAGAAAAGTACACAGCAGATGAAATTAATTCTTTAGATTCATATATTAAACACAAGCGTGATGAAAACTTTACCTACGCAGGTCTGCGTCAGGTTGTAGACAAATATCTTTGTCAGGATCGATCATCAGGAGAAATATTTGAGACTCCTCAGTTCATGTATATGATGATCGCGGCAACGCTATTTGCTAACTATCCTAAAGAAGATAGAATGTATTATGTAAGGAGATACTACGATGCGACCTCATTATTTAAAATCAATATCCCAACGCCAGTCATGGCCGGAGTACGTACTCCAGTTAGGCAGTTTGCCTCTTGTGTGCTTGTTGACAGTGACGACACGCTCGATTCGATCTTTGCGTCAGACATGTCCATCGGTAGATACACAGCTCAAAGAGCTGGTATCGGCATTAACGCAGGACGTATCCGCGGAGTCAACGCAAAAATCCGAGGAGGAGAAGTTGCACACACAGGAATAGTTCCGTTCCTAAAGAAGTTCGAAGCAACTGTACGTTGCTGTACACAAAATGGTGTACGTGGTGGCAGTGCTACTACACACTTCCCGTTTTGGCACCAAGAGATTGAAGACATTCTTGTACTAAAGAACAACAAAGGTACAGAAGATAATAGAGTACGCAAGTTAGATTATTCAATTCAGCTTAATAAAACTATGTATGAAAGGTTGTTATCCGGCGGAGATATAACTCTTTTCTCGCCACATGATGTGCCTGGCTTATACGAAGCATACTTTGGTGATGCAGATATATTTCAAGAGCTATACGAAAAGTATGAACGTGCTACAAGCATTAAAAAGAAAACTGTATCAGCAATGGATCTGTTTAGTGCATTAGTAAAAGAACGTGCAGAAACAGGACGCATTTATATTATGAATGTTGATCATTGTAATACACACAGCTCATTCAAAGATAAAGTTTACATGAGTAACTTATGTCAAGAGATTACATTGCCAACAAAGCCGTTGAATCATATTGATGACGAAGAAGGCGAAATTGCATTGTGTATCCTTAGTGCTATTAACGTAGGCACTATTAAAGGATTAGACGACTTAGAAGATCTATGTGACCTAGCTGTTCGTGCGCTAGAAGAAATTATTGACTATCAAAAGTATCCTATCAAGGCGGCTGAGATTAGCACAAAAGCAAGACGTTCATTAGGTGTAGGCTACATTGGACTTGCACATTATCTTGCTAAACAGCATGTCAAGTATGACAACAAAGAGTCATGGAAACTTGTACATGACTTATCAGAAGCATTTCAATATTACTTGCTAAAAGCATCAAACAAACTTGCACAAGAGCGTGGAGCATGTGATTACTTTGAGCGTACTAAATACTCAGACGGCATCCTTCCAATTGATACATACAAAAAGGATGTTGATACAATTGTAGAGAACAAATTAAATTATGATTGGGAGACTCTTAGATCTGACATACAAGAACACGGGCTTAGGCACAGCACTTTGTCCGCACAAATGCCATCAGAGAGCAGTTCCGTTGTGTCGAACGCAACCAATGGAATCGAACCACCTAGAGGCTACTTGTCCGTTAAGAAGTCCAAGAAAGGGCCTCTTAAGCAGATTGTTCCACAGTATCAAACTCTAAAGAATTATTATAGTTTACTATGGGATATGCCAAGTAATGAAGGTTATATTAACATAGTAGCGGTAATGCAAAAGTTCTTTGATCAGGCTATCAGCGGTAACTGGAGTTATAACCCAACACATTTTGAGAACAATGAAGTTCCAATGAGCGTAATGATTGGTGACTTATTAAACACTTATAAATACGGATGGAAGACTTCATACTACCAAAACACTTATGATTATAAGACTGATCCAAGTGAACTAGAAGATGACCAGCCAATGGAACAACTAGCACCTAGTGAGTTAGAGGGCGAAGAAGAAGATTGCGAAGCATGTGCAATTTAATGGTTGACATACTATCAGTTTCATAGTAGTATGTAGTTGTATAAGGAAAAGAGAAGATGGCAAAAACAGTATTCAATAAAGAAAAAGTAGACTTTACTAAACAAAATATGTTCTTCGGAGCAGATCAAAACACACAGCGTTACGATACTTTTCGTTTCCCTGTGTTTGACAAACTTAATCAAACAATGCTTGGTTACTTTTGGAGACCTGAAGAAGTAAGTCTGCAGAAAGATCGTGCTGACTTTGCTAACTTCCGACCAGAACAAAAACATATTTTTACAAGCAATTTAAAATACCAAACACTACTTGACAGTGTCCAAGGACGTGGTCCATGCCTAGCATTTTTGCCGCATGTTTCATTGCCTGAACTAGAAGGGTGTATTGTTACTTGGGACTTCTTTGAAACAATCCACTCACGTAGCTACACACACATTATGAAAAACGTGTATGCTGACCCTGGTGAAGTGTTTGATACTATTTTAGATGACGAAAAGATTATTGCACGAGCAGAAAGTGTTACCAAACACTATGATGCATTTACAGAAGTAGCTGACGCTTATGTACATCGTAAAGAAGGCGATATGTATGAAGTTAAGAAGAAACTGTATCTTGCAATGCAAACTGTAAATATCTTAGAAGGCTTGCGCTTTTATGTAAGTTTTGCATGTACATTTGCATTCGGCGAACTTAAACTTATGGAAGGCTCGGCAAAAATTATTAGTCTTATTGCTCGTGACGAAGCACAACATCTAGCACTAAGCACACACGTATTGAAGTTGTGGGCAAGCGGCAAAGATGATCCAGAGATGGCTAAAATTGCAAAAGAGTGTAAAGAAGAAGTATACGACTTGTGGCGTGAATGCGTTGCAGAGGAAAAAGATTGGGCAGACTATCTGTTCAAAGACGGTTCAATGATTGGACTGAATGATAAATTGTTACATCAGTATGTAGAATACATTGCAAACCGTCGACTAAAGGCGCTGGGCATGGATACTATATTTGATGCACCAGTAAATACTAACCCGCTACCGTGGACACAACATTGGCTATCTAGCTCAGGCTTGCAAGTTGCACCGCAGGAGACAGAAGTTGAAAGTTATATCATCGGTGGCATCAAGCAGGATGTCAATAAAGACAGTCTCAAAGGATTTTCACTATGATAACAATTTACGGCAAGCCAGCTTGCCCGAGTTGCTTAAAAGCAAAAGCACTTTGCGAAACACGGAAGTTAAAGTACGAGTATAAAGAACTCGATAAAGACTTTACAAGAGATCAACTATTTGAAAAATTCCCAACAGCTAGAACCTTCCCACAAATTATCGTTGGATTTGAAAAGGTAGGCGGCTTTGAACAAATGGTGGAATACATCGATAACACAGGTTACAACGGAACAGGACACACATTATAATGTTAATAGAAGCACCGTACAAAGTTGGAGACACTGTGTCTCTAAAACTTAGTTCAGGAGAAGAAATTGTAGCAAGACTTGATGCAGAAACAGAAAAGTCTTTTACAGTAAGAAAACCTATGGTACTTATTGCACAAGAAAAGGGACTAGGATTAGCACCTTTCATGTTCAGCGTAAGTCCGGACGGTAAATTTAATTTGCAGGCAACATCAGTAAGTTGCATTGCAAAAACACAAGACGAAATTGGTAAACAGTATGTTTCCCAAACTTCAGGCATAGCAATAAACTAAAGGAGAAAAGGCATGACTAATCACGATGAAATCGTACAAGCATATAACAACTACTTGACCGAACACGCAACGTTCGAAGAGAAGGGTGTTAAAGCATCTGCGGCAAGAGCACGTAAGGCACTAGGAGATCTAGGTAAACTTACAAAAGAACGCAGAAAAGAAATCCAGGATAAAAAGAACGCGATGTAATGTGGGAAATTTGGTGTAAAGCAATAGGCACCAAAGCCTACGACAACAATCGTAAAGCAGACTGGGTTGCAATGGTACGTACCGTTTGGGTACTGTTACACATTGCAACCTGCCTTGCTATTATAACAAACGCAATCGCTAACCACGGTTGGGGTTTGTTAGGATTATGAGATACTATCTAGGATCATGTGAGTACAAATGGACTCATGCAAAGACAAACATGGAAAACATGTGGATCATGCGTGAAGTAGGTACAGAACTTCATAAAACTATTGAAACAAATAATTGGCAATGGAAGCTCTTAAGGAGCAATAGCCAAACACTTCCTGATGACACATACTGTCGATGCGATATCTATGTAGAAATACCAAATTCTAAACAAGCAACATTGTTTGCTCTTAAATATAATATTACAGCAGTGGAGAAAATAATATGATGTGGGTTGATTATAATATAAACCAGGCAGGTGAAAACTTTACAGTCCAAGGCGATTGGCCTGGAGAAGTAATGGGATTAGATAGGCAAGGAAATCCTGGTAATAAGGATCATCCGTTGTATAAACCAGGCGATGTGTTTATAGTAAACGAAAGTGGATGGTTAATTAAATCAGATCAGTTATCAGCAATGGTAACAAAATATGAGAGTGATAAGAGTGAACGTAAATGAAGGTGATAAAGCGGTAATAGTTTTTAGTATTAATACTAAAAACATAGGACGCATTGTTAACGTATCAGAATACATTGGCAAGTTTAAAGAAGGCGAACAGTTTGAAGCGTTCGGAATGAAGTGCCATTGTGCAGTTCATGATCACTTTTGGTGGATTGAAGCAGACGATCTAAACATACAGTTAGGTCCGTCACCTAAAGCATATATTGCTGACAGTTGGCTACGCAAAATTGAACCACCTAAGAAAAAAGTATCTACTAAACAAGAAAAAGAACTTGACATCTTCGCTTAGAAGTGTTATAAATAAAGCATAACGTTGAAGCAATTCAAACGCTATACAGGACCCGGGGGCGGTACCCGGCGCCTCCACCATAAGGACACTAAATGTACTATGTAATGAATCTAAAGACTGGAAGTATTATAGACACCTATGATAGTTTGTTAGAAGCAAGTGAGCTTGTAAATAAACATCCAGAATGGACGATTATGGTAAAGTACAAAGATAGATAGTGTCTTTATGATGGGGGCGAAATAGGATCGACTGGTAGTTAATAGAGTTAGTGGAGTTATCCGGATGTAAGCACGGTTATCGCGAACAAAAACTATAATTGCAAATGAAAATTTCGCATTAGCAGCCTAGGCTGTTACGAGGTAGTTAGGCCTTGTTACCAAACATAGCATTAAGAGTGTTGCTGAAAAGTAACACTCTTTTTTATTATTCCGCAAATCAGCTAAAATCCGCTCTTAACTACATAAAAAATATGTAGAATACTATAATTACTTAGTGAGCAACAAAAACCCACCCCCGCTCACCAAATAAAAAAATAAGAAGGAAACCCCTCAATGCGTACACTCGTACTAGCAATGGTAGCCGCAATGGCCGCCACATCAGCAATGGCTGAAGACACAGTAGCAGTAGCTACTCCAACAGGACCAGTAATTTCTGGTGCAGTAAACTTAGACTTTGCTGAAACAACAGCAGGTAAAACTGGCGGAACAATGGGTATCGAATTAGACATCGATGCAGGTAGTTTAGCAACAGTAGACTTAGACTTTAAAGCAACAGACGGTAATTCATTAACATTGGATACATGGACTGTAGGCACAGAAGTAGCAGGCGTAGGCGTAGCTGTTGGCGATGACAACAACTTAATGCCAGAAACAGCAGCTAATGCAGCGGCAGACGGAACACTAGCAAAACCAGCAATGACTGAATCAGTAGCATTGTCTTTTGGTAGTGCAAGTGTAGCTGTTGGCTTAACTGATTATACAACAGATATAACAGAAGTAAGTAATGTACAAGGTGCATACACAATCAATATGGATCGTTTTGCAATTACAGGTGCATTGGACTACAACCGCACAAGTGAAAACACTGTACTAGGTGCAGAAGTTGCTGGCGTAGAATTAGGTATGGCAACAGCAGGCGGTGCATTAACATATGACACAGATGCAGAAGATTGGGCATATGAAGGTACAGTAGACGTAAGCGGATTAACAGCATATATCAACGGTACAGATGCTAACAGACTACAGCACGTAGGTGGTGAGTACACAATGGACGTAGCAGGCGCAGAACTAAGCGCAGGTGTTGATTATGACACAGATGCAGAAACTTGGACACCAACAGCAGGTCTATCTTTTAACTTCTAAGTAAACAAACATAACACTAAAATTAGAGCCTTAGGGCTCTTTTTTTATGACTAAATAATGTTAGCATATAAAGGGCAGGGCAAATGCGAGAAAAATTACGCAAATGGTTTAACGTCGATAACATTATAGACGCAAGTGTTGACCTGTTTTTAATACTGTTTGATGTGCTTAGTT
>Ga0209603_1000803_pt1 | contig 35927 bp, 33 predicted proteins | sample COGITO_mtgs_1206_FD_184812 | JGI IMG/M metagenome (GOLD analysis project Ga0209603, IMG submission 184812) | Pelagic marine microbial communities from North Sea - COGITO_mtgs_120607 (SPAdes) (version 2) | ecosystem: Environmental > Aquatic > Marine > Epipelagic ... | reverse complement strand
CTGTTTGTGCTCCTACACCTTTTAAGTCTTTAGCATCAATCTTACCTAAGTTTTCTTTTGCAGATGTCAATGAAGGCGTAACTTTTGAAGTTTTAGCTTGTTTCTTTGCTTCAGTTTGAGCAGCCTTCACATTGCCTTTAAGCACCTTGTCTGCTAACCCCGTTATTTCTCCTTTATCAAAACCTCTAGAAAAACTTTGTAATGCTCTAAATACGTCTTGCCCGTCTTTTATAGTTGTCACTTCTGATTGAGGCACAACCTTTCTGAATTGATCTAATACTTTTTTAGAGAACGTACGATCAGCATTCATATCTACATTATAAGTGTACTCTAACATGGTAGCTAATTTCTCTTCCGCTATTTCAGCTGCTGTAAATTCAGTTACAGGATATTTTGCTTCAACCTCTGCAAACTTTTCTTTTGCTCCTTTAAAGTTTGAAATCATATAAGACTCAAAGCTATTCACTAATTCTATAACATCAGCATCACCTTCAAATAACTTTTTAAATAGAGTTGCATGAGCAGTTTCATGTAAAATAGTAGCTCCTAAACCATTAGCCGCTAAAGTTTCCCCAACGCTAATTGCTATAGGAACACCCGCTTCTGCTCCAAAAAACATACCTGCAGAACGCCCATTATCAGTTGCTAACTTAACAGCATCTTTTACTGCTTTTATTTCTTGTATTTGGTCTTTTTTATCTTGGGTTAATTCACCTGATCCTTCTATTTCAGCAATTTTATTATCAAGTTCAACAGCGGCTTTTTCATATGCTTGCTCTTGAGTAGTAACGTTAATAGCTTTAAATTTTAGATCGTTTTCAGCAGCGTATTGAATTTGCTGTTTATTCTGCTTCTGTACAGCTTTAGAACTGGTAGAATTTGCTATTATAACATCCTTAACACTGTTAGCCATCATGATCTTACCTTGAAGATCCGTAATAAGCTTTCTTTTTTGATCCATACCTAAATTAGGATTTTGATTTAATTTATCAATCCCTCTTTTAAGTTTAAATGTTTCAGCGTCAATATCTAATAATGTTCTTTTATCAGGATTACTAAGCTCATTAATTCTATTCTCGTTAATCTTTTTAGATTTTAAGTTTTCAATTATTAACTTATCAGCCTCCTCTGCTAGTATGTTTAGAGTGTTTTCAGCGTTAGCATCCCCTTCTTTAGGCATGTTTTTCATTATAGTTTCACGCTGCTTTCTAATAGCCTCAAGTCTTTGGGATCTATTGTTTAATTTTGTTATTTCACTACTCCCATTAAAAGCTCTGTATATATCACCTGCTAATATTGGTGCTTGAAATCCAAAACCAGACATTATAGACCCCGTCAAATATGCTTCACCAAGCCCGTCTGTAATAGCAATGTCTTTATCTAATAAATATTTATCAACACCATTGTTTATAAGTTGAGCCGCAAATTCAGCACCACCTTCTTTATTAACATTTATTCCGTAGTCTAATAAAGCTTTTCTTTTTGAAAATGTATCTAATGTAAAACCTTCTCCAACATCAAAAGATTTAGCTCCTTTTGTTGCTTTCTTAAAATTGTTTTTTCCAAATTTAAGATAGTTTAAACCCCTTTTTGCTTGACCAAGGGATACTTTTTCTGTAACATATTCAGCTGCACCGTATAAAACGCCAGCTCCGTAAAATTGTAATGCGGATATTTTAAGATCTGGGTCATGTTCCATTTCTAAGTCCATGTCATTGAACTTATTACCCCCTGCAGCAGCAGATACAGCAATAAGACCAGCCCCGCCGGTGCCAACTGTAATAGCTGTGTTTACAGCCTGCTCACTGAAAAGATCTAGCATAAACTCACCAAAATCTTCAATTCCTTGTATTTCCCCTAGCTGTTGTCGTTGTTTTGTAGCATTTTCTATTTCTTCAACTCCCTCGTATAATGCGTCAACCCCTTCTTTAAAAGTGTCAGAGCCAGCAGGAGCAACACCTGCTAAGAACATTGGTAAATACCCACCTTCTTCGTTTACGTCGTATCCAGTAGTTCTTTTAATTAATTGTTGAGGACTAAGCTCATGCGCAACACTACCCAGCCCAGCCATAGTTCTTACAACTGCTCCTGTTATTCTATTGTTTGCAACATCTAAATTGTTGTAAGTCCTTTTAGTCATATCAGCAAGTATGCTGGCTTTATCTGAAGACCCTTCCATGTCTCCTAATTTGTTGAATAACGTATTATATATTTGACCAGCTGTGGCTTGGGTATTAGCTAATTCGTTATACCTAATTTTATCTATATTAGTTACAGATCCAGGATCATTATTAAACTTGAATTGTAATCTATCAAGTTCAACCGAACTTGTTTGCATTATATTAGCGTATGTAGTAATTTTATCTATTGTAGAATTAAACTCAGTAGTAGCTTCCTCTCCTTGTTTTTCTAACTCAGAAGTTAATATAGCTCTACCGGCCATATATTCTATCTCTTCATCTGTGAGTATTGGAGTAGAGCCTGCTTTGCTTGCAAACTTTTTAAGTCTTGCAAAACTAAACCAACTTCCAAAAACATCTTTTTCGTATTGTTCTAGTACTTCTTCCGCTTGACGACGCATTTCAACTTCCTTTTTCTCGTCAATGTACATACCTCTAGCTCGCTCTCTCCATTGTTCCTCAGGTACTGTATATATGTCGTACTCATTATCGGATGCTTTAGCCAAGTCCACCTTAGCTTGCTGAATGTAATCTTTATACCTATCTTCGTAAGTTGTGCTAATAATTTCACCCGTAGGTAACATTTTGTCTAGCTTAGCATTATATTCTAATTCTCTTTCAACTATTTCAACAGGTTTGTCTGCTTGAGCTTCAATCTCACCTATTTGTTCAGATGATATTTTAATAGCACCTAGTGCAGCTCTAGCTGTTTCTAGTTTATTATCCATTGTTAGCCAACCTCCCTTTGGGTCTTCTGGCTTATCAGGAGTGTCTAATTCTGCACTAACTTGATTTGGTGAATCCGATAAAATATTTTCCAAGTTCCATCCCGTACCTTCTGGTATAGGCTGTTCCGGCAGGTACTCTGGTCTTAGAGGCCCCACACTTGCACCCTGAGTTGCAGCGCCCAATTCCTTTCCCGGGTCTATAACAGTTTCTTCTTCTTCATCTACTAACTTGTAACCAAGAGAATTAGCGTATTGATCTATAGACATTCCACTCATTTCGGCAGCTTGCTGTAATAGCTCCTGCGTCATAGTTTCACCTGCTTCGTTTTTGTAAATAGGCATATTTTATATAATTAGTTAGTTTTTTGTTCTATATTGCTTTGTAGCAGATTTCATTTTTGACCACGCCCCTTGTGCTGGTATAGTATTTTCGCCCACAACAGGTTGCCAGGTTTTAACCTTTTTCCCATTAATAGTAGAATCCGCTAGCACAACGTGTTCCCATACTGGAGGTGTGTTTCCAACGGCTCTTAATCTATAAGCGCTTGCTGTTGTTGCCATCATCATTTCACCATTAAAACTCGTTAGGTCTGCGTCAGGATCAGTTTTAATAGCAGCATCAATTTTCTTTTGATTATTAACATACCCTTCATACATATCATAGCTGTACCCTTTGTTCGTATCCTCTGTTTTTTTAGTTCTACTTACAATAGCGGGTTTTGGTGCATTATTGTGTATAGCACTTTCAGCCAACCACCTTTTAGCAAATTCTTGTTGGGTTAACTCTAACTCATTACCTAAAGCATCTGTGTATATTTGAGATGAATCTCCTTCAGGATCAAAAACAAACTGGCCCGAATCCGCATCTATATATCCTTTAACAGTGTATTTTTTCTTTGATTTGTCTTTAGGGTCCCAAGGAGTGTCTTGACCAGTTATACCAGAAGAATCTTGACCTATAACATCATTCCAAAAATCAGACATAGACTGAAACTCTTTAGGGTCGTCTACCATGTAGTTAAACCCACTTTTAGAAATATTAAGTATAGCTGCTTCTTTTCCTATAAGCTGCCCTTCATCGTTTGTTTTCCATTCTAAATTTGTAATACTTGACTCTCCGTCTTTAGAAGTGGTAGTCTCATAATCGTAATATGTTTGACTAGGCCTTTGAGCCGTACCTACTATAGCTTCTGAGGCATCTTTTTGTTCGTCTTTTGTATCTATTATAGTTCTAAAATAAGCCTCTGGGTTTTTACCGCCATTGGTTGTTTGCATGTATTGATCTATGTTAAACACATTTAACACGTTACCCTTTTCATCTTTGTCATATATAACAAAATCCCCATTTTGGTTTGCTATAGAAACATCTCCTCCTTCAATTAAGTCTAATAAAAGCTTTTGTTGAGCAGTTGGTACACCTCCTGCGATTGCTCCAGCGGTACCAAACTCTTTACCCAAGGCTTCTTTTAATGTCGTAGCCGCTGCTAAAACTAAAGGTGCTTGCTTAGCGTACTTAGCAACGTTAGCATTTATTTCAGCCAGAGCTTGTTGTCCTAAAGCTAGGTCGATACCGCTGTTTGGGTCGTCCATAGCCATCTTTATTTTAACATACTCGTCCATTTCGCCATAAAACAACTCATTCTTACTTATTTCAAACTGATTATTATTTGTTGTTGTAAGCTTTGCTACTTTATCATATTGAGTGGTAGCTATATTGTTTCTTGATTTTAGCAGGTCTAATTGCTGTTGTTTTTCGTATTTTATGTTCTGTTGCCGTAAATTTAAACCAGCCGCTATAGATTGACCTACATTAGCTATAGATTGACCAACGGCATTCCAGTTAGGTGTAGAAGTATTAACACTTCCACCTTTACCTGTTATTCTAGCTGCCTTGATAGTAGGCGGGTTCCAATTTATTGTATTTGACATTCTACTTTATTTTTTAAATTATTATAGTTACATACCTGCAAGCCCGGCTCCCATTATACTGCCCCCTGCACTAGCTAATCCGCCCCAAGCAGCGGCTTGACCTGCTTTAGCAGATGATCTCTGAGCACTTGCTTGTTGTTGTTGACCAGCTAGTCTGGCTAATTCGTTCTCGTCTCTTTGCTCTTGGCTTTCAAACTCGTAAGCTCTACCTTGAGCTTGAGCCCCTTGTAATCTTATTTCATCTTGCATTTCTGTATTTTGCATACGAACCGCTTCAGCATATCTTGCTTTTTGAGCATCTTGCTCACCTTGAGCTTTCATTTTTTCATTAGTAGCTTCTTGGCTTTCTATACTTGCGGATACACCTTTTTTACTTTGTAAAGCTGCTTGAGCTAAAGCTGTTGCTCCACCTGCACCTGCACCTGTTGCTAACAGTGTATCTAGAGTATTTGCTAATGCAATATCAGCTTGTTCAGCTTGCATTTCCGCTGCCCCTGTCGCAACACTTAGGTTAGCAAATGGGTTGGATAATGTATTCTGTAAATCCGTAGCCATATCAGCAACTGAGGACATCTGATCATAAGGGTTTATTACCTCTTGTCTATTGTCTTCAATGTAATCCATACGCGCCCTTGCGCTAGCTGCTCTTCTACCTGCTCTTTTAGCTTCTTTACCTGCGGATATTGAACCTGCCACCGCACCTCCTACCGCTATCGCTGCGCCCGCTATTGCTGTTACTACTGCCATAATTTATATGTTTTTTATCATCTCATAAGAAGGGTCCGGATCAGCGGTCCAACCTAATTTTTTATGCGTTTCTATTAAATGTTTATTTCTACCTATGGTAAACATATGCACTTTGCCTAAAGCCTTACAAGTATTCTCTGCACTTGTTATAAGCAATTCTAAGGCCTGTTTGCGGTCTTTATCTCTATATTCTGGATCTGATACTATCCATTCTAATAAGACTGCGTCTGAGTTAGTTAAATACAAAAAACCTGCTACTATTGGTTTACCGTTTTTTTCAACCATTAAACCACCTTTTCCATTATCTGGTAAAAATGACTTAGGAGGATTGACCCATTTTGGCCAGCTATCCCACCAGCTACATAATGTATCCCAATCCTCGTCTTGTAATATTCGTGCTTTTAATTCCATTTAATTTAATTTAATACGCAGACTCTACATAGTTTGTAGAAACTGCAAACAATTCTTTTATATCCCCTACATTAGTCACAAGATCTGTGGCTATTGTTACTGTAGAGTAATATCCTTTTATACCAGTCATATCACTTCCAAAAATAACCTCTCCTGATTTTACTCCGGAACCGTTAACAATTTTACCATGATATTTTCCTTCTTTTTTAGCAAACCCCGCGTATTTTATAGGCGCTATAAATCCAGGACCTGTAGCATTAATGCCTGTTTTTGGAGGTATACTTGAATCATAAGTTCCTTGTAGGTAACTTAATATGTTATTACCAATATCACCTTCAGATGTAAGTTGGGATGTTACGGTCCAACCTGAACTTCCTTCATAGTTTATTGTTTTAAATACCTTAGACATGCTTGGTTTTGGGTTATGTACAAAAGTGACTTTGCTTACATATGTTGTTCCATAAAAGCTATTTCTATCCACTGCATTAGAAAAATGCTCGTATACAGCGTCTTCAGTCGTACTATAAAACTTGTTTTTCAAACTAAACATAAAACTAGGTAGATAGTCCATAAAACTAACCCATCCTTTAACAGACTCATCAAATGTCAATGTAGCCATTACTGTGCTCAATCCGTTTCCTTGTAGTGATAATATATATTGTTTTGAATAAACGTCGTAAGCCCCTATAGCTTTACCTGTTTCTAAATTTGTTAAGTTATCTCTAAAATAGTCAGTCATACCATACCTTGATATCTCTTCAAGACCATTCATAGATAATCTCATTACAGCATTTCTATTTTTGTCTGTAAAATATTTTTGATATCCGTATACAGCAAAGCTTTCAGGATTCTTGCTAATACCATACTCGCCTTGATAAGGTTGTATTGTACCAATTGTAGTATTAACGTTAGTTACAGCTCCCCCGCCTTCTGCTGAGTAAATAGCATCTTTATCTATTAAAGCTCTACTTACTTTGTTTTCTTGGAATATAATTAGGTTTGTATCTTCTGCATAAAGTTTCTGAATAGATCCATTAGCTGGATCTGCAGATTTGGTTATTTCTTCTCCTACAGAAAATACATTTGTTTGATTAATACCTGTTCTAGAGTTAAATATACCTGAATATATTAATCCATTTAGCAGTAAAGATCCGTCAGGGTTTGGTTCAACAGCATAAGCTTTTACTCCATAACCAACTTCTACATTATTATAGCCTCCTCTTAATCTGGATTCTTCAATAACCCAATCATTAGGCACTGAGTCTACTGCTGTTCCAGAAAATACTGGCCACCTTGTATTGTTTAAAGCGGTAGCCGTTATCAAACTAGGCCATGTAGGCTCATTGTCATTATCCACTACTTTTTTAAGCAAGAAAGAATTGAAATATTTAACTTCTATAGGGTATGCCATTATAATTACTTGTTTATGCGGTTAATTACTATATAGTGTTATTGATTGTACAGGAATTACATCCACTACCAGTCTTTACGCCTGTTGACTCGAAATATGCTTTATAAGCTCCATTACCTTTTTCGTCCGGATTCCTAAACACACCTGTGTCGATTACACCTCCTCTATATATACGACCAGTTTGATTGTAAGTAAACCATCCAGCTGTAGGTGTCCAAGGGGTTAATAACTCTTTATCTGTATAAAATTCAACAACATATTTAGATAAATAAGATTGTGCCCAAACTTTCGTTGAAGTAGAAGGATTAGGCACGGCACAAGCGGATGTTGAGCTTGTTGATGTAGCTATATTATACTCAAATGAGGTACCTGGAGTCCCTCCATCGCAAGACGGGGTGTCATAACTACCATCGCTGCTATAAAATCCCCAATCAAAATCCATATTTGGATTAGCACAGGTACCAGTCCCGGTAATAAATGCTCTTAGATTACCATATGGAACAAGTTGGTATTCTCCGGGTGTATTAAACATTAGATATCGGTTGCCAACTGCATTATCTTGAAATCCTATATTTAAACTCATACCTGGAAAAAATGTATTTTGGTCCTCTGTGTTAGAAGTTAATCCAACATTGGAGGCATTACCAGCCCAATCACCTCTAAATTCACCGGTATTTCCATTAGCATCTACCGCTGTGCTCCAAGCGCTAGATGAATCTGCTCTATAGTTCATTTTAGGTCCATACCAAGCTTGATCGCTACCACCGGGAGAATACGCAAACATAGAAAAAACAACAACAAATTGTTCGTTATCACCTAGTTTTATAAATTTATCTTGATTACCTCCGCATGCTGTATCATAATTATAAGCAGCATCATCATATGTAATGTAGTTTCCTTCTACGCAATTTGGAGTGAAAGAGTTAAATCTACAATTGATAACTCCATTGTTTTGACTGCCTGCTTGCTGTACGGTAACTTGATCATTGGGTTGATAACCTGAACCTGGGCTATTTACAGTAGCTTCTATAATTTTTGCTCCATCAATTGGAGGGCTTGCTACAATGTCCACAGTTAAGCCACTGCCGCTTCCTCCTGTTGTTGCTAAACCTGTAGCTGTAGTATAATCGTCACCCGTACCATTTGTAAGGCCGCCAAATGACAAAACGGGATTTTCTTCTTTCCAAGATACCGACAACCTATCACCTTCCATCAATCCTTGATAATCTTGAACAAATGCGCTAGGCACTTCTATAAACCCAAAGTTAACAGGGAATATACATGTGTCCGTTAAAGTTCCCGTTCCAGCGGCTGCATCATACACTATAACTGTTAAAGAATAACTTCCACTAGGCTCTCCAGATTGTACTGTAACAACTCCATTTGAAGTGCATGCAAAAACAACTCCTCCAATTGTAATAGTATTTGCTACAACTCCAGGTGATGTTTCAAAGTAAAATAAAAGCTCATTAGTATCTTCTGAAGCACTTGCGGAGCCATTTACTGCTGTAAAACTATATATATCTGTATCTTGCGGGAGCAGCGCTACTATATTAGGGCAAGCATCTATTGTTGGTGCTACGTTTTGTAACGAATCTGTAAATTGAACAAGTGTCTTGTCATCAGGAAAACCAGATGTAGCTACATTAAATGAAAAAGTATATGTTTCATCCGTGGTAGCTGTAGATCCATAATAAAAATCATTGGCAATTTTTATTCTAAACCCATATCCAGGATCACCTACATTTCCTGGACCTGATTCTATTGCAAAATCTGCCGTTCTATTTACCCCTGAAGCACTTATTACTTGAAAATCAGTTAATACACCATCATCCACTGCTAGTTGCGCTTGATTAATGGGTTGGAATAGGTCTGTAACATAAGGAGAATCCGTTGCTCCCGTAATTATTCCTACACCAGCAGGTTCTTGGTCCTCTTTTAATGAAAAGTTTGTTGCTGAAATTCCAACTGGAGCCTCTGTAGAAGTCAAAATCAATTCGTTCAGTCTATTAAGTACTCCACTTGTTGATGTTTCCCAAAATATATCTATTCTTGATACTACAGGCTCTGTTTCGTAAACAGCTAAAACAGGAAAGCCGGCATTACCTGCCTGAGAGTCTTGTTGACCAATAGGACTAGGTGTAGATAACCTAACTAGATAGGGGTCTGTGTCTGCTTGGTATATACTAGGGTGAGCATTATTACCACCACTACCAGCTAATTCAGATTCAACACCAATAGCATCGGGATCATGCGCTTCTCTCCCTGGATAGTACTGCGTATTAAAAGGTGCTGTGTTAAAATCTACATTTGCAACCCTTCCATACAGCCTAGTACTACTCCTGTATTGCCTTTGCTCTGGGCCAACCTCAGATAAATCTCTAGGTAGTTTGTTTATGTTGTCACTATATAGCGTTGTAAAAGCGGTCTCCCCTACTTCTTCTCCAAAATATTCTGTGTGCCCAGGGTATCCGTTTATTATACCAGGTAAATAAATGTTATAGTATTCTTGCTCTACTTGCCTAACTACTACTTTATAGCTAAACCAACCCCCTGGAACCATTTGTGAACTAACCGCAGGGTTATATTGATGTAAACCAGGAGTTCCTGTGCCTGTATTGTTGCTTAATAAATCGTTTTTTATGGATGTTATAGGGCTATTGAATAGTACTTTAATAGAGTCTCCTGCCCAATTTAATACTGTAGATTCGTTAACTCCTGGGCCTGTTGCAGAATATCGATAGGGTGCATAAAATGTAGAGCCTCCATAATTTATACCTTGAGAGTTGACAGAATCAGTTACTTCGGAAAGTATAGGAGTAGAGGATCTACCGTATCTATCTGATAATATTATAGCTACTTGGTAATTACGATTGTTTTTTACAGTATGCTGTGGATATTCTACAACAGAAGTTCGTCCTTCCAACGCATTGTTTTCTGTTAATGGATATTTATCACTAAGAGCTACGTTATAATTTAACGTCTCTGGAGGAGTGAGTTTATTGACGTAATTACCATAAACAATTCTATTACTTATTATTTCTTGAGTTTTAGCTCTTGGTGGTATTTTATCAAATACTCTTACTAGTGCTCCAGAAGGTAAAGTTCTATAAGGCTTTCTTGCTTGATAATCATATTCGTAAAATTTAGCAACTCCGCTTTCTTCAACTGTGCTTAAAGGTAATCTATCTAAAACCTGCACGGCTAACGCATCGGATTCTTTATACAAGATTTCAATCTCGGTAATTTTCATTAATTCAGATATCTGATCACATTGCATTAAGTTAGCCTCCTCTGGGTTTGTTCCAGTGCCGTCAATTATGTAAGGCATAGGGATTCTTAAAGTAATGTTATTTACTTTATTTTCCATAAACCCAACAACTGTTGATCTAAATGTACTATCTTCATCACCTTCAAGAAAGAATCCATCTTGCTTAGGGATATATGCTGCTTGAGTAAATGGAGCAAATAAAGAATATTCTCCATCGTCAAACTTTAACCTATAACTAAACTTAACAAATTTATCTTCAAGAAAATCAGGGTCTCCTCCATATGTAGGATTATAATCAGGATTAGCTGTAGTACCATCTGGCAGTAGCTCACTGACAACATCTTTCATTGTTGTTTCATATGTAGAGCCTCCCGCAAACCCTTCATACTCTTTCCATAATTGTATTGGAGTTATTGGAGCATACTTAGCAACACTTATGTGATCCTCATTATTATAATATCCCCAATTTCCATCTGCATATTGAGTTTCATTTATAAAAGAAGCGCTTAAGGCTGTATTTACATTTATTTTTCTAGGTTGATTTCTATCATCTGTCCAAAAAAGTAATGTTTCTAATAGGTTTGAGTTTATTATAGGAAAAGTTGTAGAGAAGTTTAGCCATGAGCCTTCTACGAGAACCCTAGGCGCTTGACTTGGGGTATTTAAGTTATATTCTAATATAGCGCTATTACCAGGATTAGTGGTTTCTGAACTAAAGTTAGCAAGCCCGCTAGCCGATGTGTCTGTGTAGTTTGTTGCAAATAAATATATTTTATCCGTAGACACTATAGGTAAAGTGCCTATTATTTTTAAGTTAGGTCTTATTGTAATGATAGATCCATCAACAATACCCCCACCGCCTGGCGCATAAATATTAACACCTGTTAAACTGTTTGAATAATCCGACACATAACCAACTACAACTCCATTTACTAATACTTGATAATTAATGTGTATTCTTTGGTCATTTCCGTTTACAGTTGCAGCCGATGAAAAATCACTAATAATTACTTCACCTGCTCCTCCAGAAGAAGAAGATATTACCGTTAAATCAAAATCAGGTAATACAGTTGCAATTTTTGTATTACCTAAAACATTTTCCAATGCACCTACATCTTCGCCTTCAGATTTGCTTACCGCAACATTTCTAGCATCTCTATATTCTCCAGATGGTAATAACCTATCATCCAGGTCTTTATTCATTTTAGACTTAAGAAAAGTATTTTTAGCTTCTGCCATTTAATTTTAGTGTTTAATCCATTTAGATTTACCTCTCATTACTTGAGTGATCTCTTCTAGTTTAATATTAGACAATCTTATTTTAGCATTCCGCATTTTAGCACTTTTTTCTTTCTTTAATCTTTGCACTAAATACTCTGGCTGATTAGCTCGAGAAGCTACAATAGCATGGCTTATATAAGCATATAAAGCGTCTTCGGCCATTTTAGGTACTCTAGAATCAGCGTCATACGCTAAACCATCAGAAACATAGTCGAATATTATAATCTTGTTAACTAAGTTGCTAGAAAATGATATTTGATTTGTTCTTTCATTTATGGTAAACCATCCATTTGTTTGACTGGTAAGAGGGTTTGAGCCGTATCGTTGTCCAACTCCTAATCTGTTAAAGTCGTACTGATTTACATCTGCATCTACAAAGTTTTGATCATATCCTCCGGTTATTCTTTTTGTATCGTTAGTATCCCATCTTTGCTCGGTAACAGATGTTGTTTCTATGTTATTATCAAAAGCATCTTGAACAGGTTTGCCATAAACGTCCTGTAAAGGTATAGCGCCAGGGTTGCTTGTTAAGGTGGTTGGGTATATAATATGCTTTACTCCTAAACTGTCCACCCATGAAAATTTTACGTAATTAACATAGTCTTGAGGAATAGGTATTGACAAATTGTCGGGTACAGATAATTCTTGTGATTTTATACTTTTTAGTAAGTCATAGCTAAATTCTTGAAGCCCTCTTTTAGCATGAAAGTTTATGTCATACTTTTTAGCAGTCTGTATTATTTTACCATCACCTACAAATCCAACCATATAGTTTTCAACAGCCTCGTTTAAAGTAAGGTACGAGTAGCTGCCATAATTTTCTTCTACAGTATCTCCAAAAGCATCCCGATTTCCATATTGACCTCCTGTTAATGATTTCAACTGGACAACGACTATACTTGTTCCGCTAGGTATAGTACCTACAAAAGTAACAATTGAAGTTATACTCCCATCTGGGGTTGAAGATGTTTTTAAAGCGTACTCAGTTAACCACTCGACAAAAGTTGTGCCTCCGTCTGTACTTACGTATATTTTAAAATTGTTTAACGCATAATACGCGTCTGTATTAGCAAACGAGCCTGCTGAACCTAAGCTCAGTGGTGTATCAAACGTAAAACTTGCTTCACTTATAGGGTTGCTTCCGTCGCCAAGAACGTGCTGTGAGCCCGCGTAATATTGAGAATTATTTTCTGTTATTAAGCCCATTTATTATGATTTTTCTTGTATTTCCTCTTTTTGAATTTCAGTAGCTGCAGCTTGTATTATTTGAGGGTCTTTTATTATAACCCCTGCATATAATAGTATCTTTAATATTAAGTCAGTTTGCTCTGAAGGATTTAATTCAAAATCAACACTGTCAACGTCATTGTATATGTATGCTCCTACTGTAGGATCTATAGTGTAGTTCCACTGTGGATTGCTAGGTTGTACTATTAGTTCTGAGGTAACCAAATTATTAAATTTATCAAACGGTGGGTTAGGGTATATCCTTAAATTAGGATTTGATAAATCAAAACTGTTAACGTAGTATACAGGGTCATTAATTGAGGGTGCAGTTAATCTAGATCTTGTTATTAAGTTATATTCTTTTTTAGAAATTTTTTCGCAAATTGAAGTTTGAATTAATCCATTAGAAGAATTATTGTTACTAGGATTGGTATTGTATAGTGCCTCAACATTACCCACTTGCTTAACTAGCCTACCGTCTAAAGCAGTTATAACCGCAGGAGTAAGAGTCCAGTCAGGAGAATTAGAAGAGATAGGTTCCCAGGTAGCGTCCCTGTATATAAATGGTTCTAAGTTTGTGACCACATTATCGTAAATGTTAAACCATTCAGTGTCATTTTGAGAATTGTTTTGATTCTTTCTATTGAATTGATCTCCGCTAGGAAAGTAACCCTCAAATATTTCTAACTGAGCTTGAGCTCCTATCTTATTATACTCGTCAGGAGTTAAATAACCTCTCTGCTCTTTATTTAGTATAGATAAAACGGTTTGATACACTGTATTTACGTTTATAGCCATTTTAATATTTTATTAATTATAGCAGTTAGGCCACCTTTAAAGCGGCCTATCTACTATATAGTATTACATGTTTATTTCAGCTTTTTCTCTATTGACTTGAAAACATCAACACCTTCGTCGGTTTTGAAGTAAGCGGCCATCGCTGAGTAAGGGTTTTCGTCAAAAGGAACAGTCATTAGTTTAGCTCCATTTGTAGCCCAGGTAAATGTTCGTTGATCTGAGGATAAAGCAATTACACCTTGTTCTCTAGCTACAATAGCTACATTTCTCAACTGAACGTTATCATCATTGGCTAGTTCTAAGAACAGCCCGGGGTTTCTTTTAGCAAACAATAGCAAATCCCTTTTAAGCTCCTTAGAAGTCATTGAAGTGACCTTAGAACCAAGTTCTGTTCGCATTATTGCTTCACCCATGTCTACATCCATCTCTCGCGCTGCATTTAATGCATCAATTTGATAGTCTAAAAAGTCTAACTCATCAATAGCGTCTGCTACATGGTCAAACTCTGCATATTTCTTATTTACTCCTGGATGATATAGTGACAATATCTTTTGTAAAGATTGTTTTTCCTTAGGAACAAATAATGCTCCGTTTTTGAATATGATATGCCCTAAAGTTGCATCGCCTTTTTGTTCGTCTCTAAATGGCGAGTTTTGATTTGTTGCATATCTTAATTCTCTTTGTTCCATTTTAACATCATCAAACCAAAGCAAAGGAAATCTTCTTGAGTGCTTAGATTGGATTGTGTATGTTAATGGAGATTTATTATGCAATAGATAATAATTTCTATCTTTAATTTCCCACGTTGGTTTTGTGGGTTGTACAGGAGCAGCAACTTTTGTTACCACTTCTTTTTGAGGAGCAACCTCAACTTTTTTTGCTGGAGCTTTTTTAGTAGCCATAATATGATATAATTTAATAATTTATAAGAGTAATAGTTACCCCCGTCAGTACAACGAGGGTAAAAATTACATTAATTTACTCTTGTCTATACAGTGAACAATACGAAATTGTTTGCTCCTTGTACACAAAGACATCTTTCAGAAAGGAAGTGTACCTCCATTGCATCAAGATCAGAAGTAGCTGCACCAACAGATCCAGTAACCCAGTTCTTCATACGTCTGTCGTCAGCTTGTGAAGCTCTATAACGAACGTGTAAGAATGGACGTCTGATGTTTGTACCTAATACTTGATCGTATACAGTAGATGTTCCAGCAGGAACTAATACACCTTGAATGTCTCCAACTTGTGAGCTAGTCAATGGATCAGCCGCACCTCTTGTTGAAGCGTCATTTAAGTATTTCCAGTCAGTCTTGTAGAAATCATAAGATCCTCTACGGAAACCTGAGAAACCTAAGTTTAATGCCATTTCTTCAGAGTTTTCAAATACTCCAAAAGAACTACCACCACCATAAACAGCTCCAGCACCTGTTGGAGAACCAACACCAGAAAGCATATCGTCAAAAGCCAAATTAGAAATTCGGTTTAAGAATAGCATGTTTTCTTCAATAGCACCTTGCGTGTCTAAGTTTTGTAGGATTTCATCAAACTGTCCTAATCCAGTTGTAGCGTCGAAACCACTGTTTACATTACCTCTTTCATTAATAGCAGCGAAGAAACCTTGCGTTCCTTTTTTACCACTAGCTAATGCTTTAGATCCCGTAGCAGCAAGCTCACCTTCTACCATTGACATTTCTAAGTAATCTTCAAAACGTAAACGAGTTTCAGATTCAGCTTTTAAATACCATAAGTATCCAGATGTTCCGTCTTCAGTTGCAACTTCCACCCATCCAATTTGTGCAGTATCAGATCCAGATACAACATATTTGTTTCTGATAATGATTGGAGAGTTAGAAAACTGTGTGAAAGATGGAGTGATGCTGTTATAGTCGTCAGCAGCTAAGGTAGAACCTTTTGCATATTCAGAACCATAAACAAATATCTTAAGCCCTGTAGCTCCTAATCCACTTGTATCAGCAGCAGTATAAGGTGCTACTTCAAGATCTCCTGTTGTAATATCAGAAGATAATACTAATGCTTTTAATTCAGCGTTAGTGGCTGGATCGATTATTACAATAGTTTGGTTTTTAGAAATAACATTTGCTACATAATCTTTAGGATCAGCAGGTGTTAAATCTAAAGGTATAGTTAAAGTACTTACGTTTCCTACGACAGCATTAACTACTCCAGTATAAGATACGTGTAATCTATTTTGCTCAGACCAAATTACTTGATCAGAAGTCATTGGCATTTCAGCGCCAACCATACGTAAGAATCCAGATAAAGTACGGTTACCGTATCTTTCAATTTCTTGCTCATATACTTCTGGTAAGTATTGTTCTGCGAAAGCCGTAGTGGTTCCGTCTGTAAAGTTTAGATAGTTGGAATCTAAAGCTTGTTGTTTTTGACTCGGTTTGATTGAACCGAATTGTGGTGTTAAAGCCATAATTTTTAATTTTTAAATTTTCGTTGTTTAATTTTTAGTTTTGAAGAGTCCGCTCCACTAATTGACTTTACCTTTAATCCATTTACAAATACACTACCAGATGCTGATTGTCTAACATCCGTCTGAATGTTATTTGACTTAGCCGTTATGTCTCTAACAGCATCAGCTTTTCCTTGTTCGTAAAAGTGCTGGGCTATGGTGTCCGCATTTCTTGCAGCATAAATCGCTTTATGATAATCAGCATAATTCTCAACTTGTCCTTTTTCGTTTAGAAACTTTCCAACTACGGACTTTAGATCAGATTGATTTGCTTTTACATTGTCGGTGTCTTTTACAGAATACCTAAACTTCTTTTCTCCTACGTTGAAATTAAAACCTTTAAAATCACTAGAAAAGTAATCATTAGTACCATGAACAAAGGCATCTCTTGACTGCGCATTTACTTGCTCTTCCTCTTTGTATCGATTGAAAAAATCAACTGCTTTTTGCTGCTCTTGAGTAACGCCCGGTCTCAACTTGATCTCGTCGTAATATTTACTCTTAAGTCCTTCTAAATAGTGTTTGGCTTTTCCAACCTCTTCTTTAAACGCAATTTTTCTCTTGCGTATATCTTTTTCATCATCTAACTCTTCATCATATGAAAAGTCTTCTAATAAAATATTCACATCATCACCTTCTAAATAAGGTTTTGTTTTTGAATAGTATTCTTTTAATAAAGCAGTTTCACTTATATTAGTATAATCCGCATTTAAACGTACAAAATCTTGTACAGTTCCACCGGTATCTTCCATAAAAGTAACTAATTTCTCTATGTTTTCCGGTAACGGTTTTCCAGATACTCTTTCGTCTCTTACTGCTTCTTTTATTTCAGCTTCTACTTTTTTAGTTTCTTGCTGAACTTCTTCTTCTGTTATTTCCTGCAATACAACCGGTTGCTCTTGCTTTTGCTCTGATTCTTGCGCTTGCTCTTCTGCCACAATAGTTGGTTGTTCTGCAACAACTTCTTTTTCTTCTGCTTGATCAATTACTACTTTAGTAACGTCTGCCTCTTTAGGCTGGCTTAAATCAATTTTTGTTGGAGCGTTTGGCTCGTTTGAAAATTTTCTAGGAGTTTTCTTTTTAATTTTAAAATCCCCTTCTTGTTTTACTTCTGACATAATATAATATAATTAAATAGTTAAAAATTTACTCTTATTTAGGATCGAATTGCTCCAATCCAAAGCCTCCTAATACATCCATTCCAGATGACTCAAAGTTTTTTGGCGGCGAATTATTTTGCCTTTGGCTAATTAATTCACTTTGTTGTGAAGCTACTATCTTAGCCCTATCGTCTTTACGATCTTCTTTGTTATTTTCTTTCGATGTTTGCTGTTGTGAATTTGCCATAGCAAGTTGCATGTTGAAATCAAACTCCGTTTGCATTAATTGCTTCTTTATAGCAGCTTCCTGTTGTAGCTTCTGAACATCAAATTGCATTTTAGCTTGCTCTATTTGTATTTTTTGCTCTGTAAGAACTTGCTGTTTTTGCGTTTCAGCTAAAGCTGTTTCTTGAGCTAATTGAGAATTGGCTTGTGCTTGTGCTTGTATATTTGCTTGTTGTGCTTCTTGCTCTCTTTTAGCTTTTTGTTGTTGACGTACTTTTAAAAATTCATTAGCTGTTTTAATGTTTTTTATGTTTCTAATGTCTATAGCGTCATCTAATCCAATTAACCCAGCTGACAATGCTGTTTGTATGTTGCCTTCCATTTGAGCTCTCTGTTCGTCATCTGGTTCTAACTCTAAGAATATACCAAAATCGTGCAACTGTAATGTAGACAATTCATCTAAAGTTCCTACGTTATAAGTACTTATAGATTGTTTTAATGATTGAGCCGTTAATGGATATGCTAATGCGTCAGCTAAGCGTAGTGCAATATTTTCACAAGTGGATAATGTTAAAAACAATTGAGCTTGTAATATATGCCTTGTAGCCGTGTTTGAATTTGCAGCCGCCATTTTTTGTAAGCCAACCAAAGCGTTTTTATCTGGAGTACTTCCATCCCTTGCTTCGTTTAACCCGGTTACATCCCGAATCATTTGTAAGTAATACTGGTATGTATTTATTAAAGCGCTCAGCTTAGCTTGTCCGTTAGATGATTGTAATTCTTGAATAGGCACCTTACCTCTATTTGGATCACCATCTTGCGTAAGTGACCTACCTATAATACTACCTGTTTGGAAATACATATTAAGGGCTTCTTGAGGGTTGTAATTGGTTCCGTTGCCTAAATCAACTTCTGTCAAACCGTCCACATCAAGATATACTCCGTCTGGAACCATCCTTGATAATACTTGTTGTATTTTTAAATGAGTGAGCTGAATCATATCCGCAAATCCTGTAACTCTACCCACTAATGATTGTACTTTTCCTTTGTACATTCTAGGTGCACAAATAGAATAGTTCATTTTAACTTTAGTAGTATCTGAATTTGGTCTGGTCATATTTTCAGCCAATTCCCACTTAAGCATCATATTTTGTCCAAGTATCTTAGCACCACTATATAAAACCTCTATACTTCTACTTACTTTATCAAAGTTATCGTTTTTAGGCGGATTAAATGTATCTGGTTTTTCTAAAGCCTTTTCAAGACCTTGTTCTGTGTGCTTTATTTTAAATACTTGATCGCTATATGTTTTGTACTCAAAAAACAGTACATTAACTTGATCATCATTACCTTGCCCTCCGTTATAGCCTCGCATATAATTGCTAGAGCTACCAAACTTATTTATTTGCTTTAAATCTTCTGCTGTTAAATCAGGAAATTGCTTTTTTAGTTCAGGTATGGATATTGTTTTAACTTCACCTACGTAATATATATCTTCAAAATTAGGATCCTCAGTATAAGAATAAACTAAGCTAGCGGGGTCAACGTATTCTGTTTTTATACCTTCCGTTAAATTAAAGCTAGTTTTCGTACATCCAATACCTAATGTGACTAAATCATATATAACTCTCTTCCTAGATTCATCGTATTTACTTTTATCTAATATTGTATTTATAGCTTGCTCTTCCGCTATTTCTACAGCCTCTTTAAATTCTAGTTGCATTTTAAGAGACAGCTCCTCAGCATCTTTAGGTAATTCTTCAGGGTTTGTAGAGTACATGTCAATCCCTAGAGTATTCTTTACGTTGTTTAAAAACTCTTTAGCAGCCATATCCCGCATTATTCTTTCTGCGTATTTGGTTCTTTTCTGCAAAGATTCCGGATCTTGAGCAAAAGCTTTGATCTCGTAAGCTCTTTGAGACATTCCATTAACAACAATATCTACAAATTTAGATATTACAGGCACAGGTTTCCAATCTAAGTTTAAGTAAGACAAGTCACCATTTATAGCTAATTCATCTTTGTACTTTTGTATTGATTGTTCACCTCTAGCATAAAGCTTTAGCCTATGATAGTTTTGGTAATTAGATAAAAATCTATCACCTCCACTTCTGTTATTTCGGAACCATTCAAACTCAATAGCCTGGCCTACTTTAATACCGTATTCTAATGTTTGCTTTTCCTCATCCGGTACCACCTGATCTGGAAATGAGCTGTTATAATTGGTTGATATCATCTACATTATTTTTGAGCTTGACCCTCTATTGTTATATTTTTTTATTCCTAAAGGAGTTGATTTTAACACTCTTTTTGGGGATGGTCTGTATTTGTTCTTGTTGCAAGCCATTATGGCTAAACCAGAGCTTATAGACGCATCATGCTTAGTTCTATTGTTTATATTAAATTTTGCCCAATCCTCTAGTGTTCGTTGGAAATAAGTAGTGCCATAACCTTTTTCAGTTAAGCCTACGTGATTTTCTATGTAAGCTTCTATAGCTGCAGCATGTGCTTGTTTTATATCTTCACTAGAGTTAGGCATTCCACCGATTTCTCTTTCAGTTACGGACAACTTAAGTTTATCTGGTCTGTTCATGCTAAAGCCCCTGTATCCTCTTCTTTTGAAATGATACAATAATCTGGGTTTATTATTTTCAGCCAATATAGGCATTCCATAAAATACACAAGCCATTAATACATCTTCAAAAAATATATCTGCTGTTTGTGGTCTAGAAATATACTCTAAAAAAAATGTATTAACCGGAGCATTTTCCATACTAAATTTGGTTAATCCGTGTAAAGCTCCTTTAGAGCCTTTGCCATCAACAGTACCGGATATATCGTAACTATCACAGCCAAAAGCACCAATGTGCTCATTCCCTGGCCATCGTATACCATTTTTAAATAGCACGTTATTTTGTAAAACTAAATCAGGTATCCAAGATATAAAAAATCTACCTTCTTTATTAGGAGCAAACATAACTTTAGAATCTTTAATACCACCCTCCCAATAAAAATTGCCTTGAGTTACTGCTTGAGTGTTTCTTAGATCTTCGTTATAATCTATTTGCTCGTATATTTTTGTTAGATTAAAAAGCGATTGCTTTGCCTCATCTCTAAACGCATGCTTTGTAGTTCTTGGAAATTGTCTATAAAATTCATTTAAGCCATCTTGATCATCTCTTAGACCTTCTACTTCATTATTCCAATATTCTATTACGCCTATTTTTATTTTTTCTCCTTGTGGCCCAACCGCGGGGGTGGTCGGTGTGTCGAATACAGGTAAGCCATAAGCGTCAATGTATCCCTCGTAGTTCCATTCCATAGGTATGAACAAAGAATAGAGTCCTGAACGAGTCTGTCTATTGGCGTTTTTTTGGGTAACATCTGAATCATTGTAAAGTTTTCTAAAATTTTCACCTCCTTTGTCTAACGAGTTTGATGTTGATCCCATCATACACTTACCAACAATTCGGCTACCTAGTCTTAATGTTGTTTTAGTTACTCGCCAGTTGTTTAATATGTTGTCTGGTCTTTCCCATTTCCCACTTTCATCGTGTACTAGTAGTCTTAACTTTTCCCCATCATATGAGTTATCACCTGTGTTTTTCCAGTCAATGGTTGTATCTAATCCCTCAAGTTCTTTTTGTGCTTCGTTGGCTTCAAGTTTCTTACGTGTAAGTTTGGACGCGGGGACACGATAGGCAAGTTCGGTCTTGGGCCTGTCCATACCGTCCTGGATGGGCTTAAAGAAGAACGGGTAGTTGACGGAGATCGGTACGACTTTATCTGTGAACATTTTTTTAGCGTCAGAGCCAGATTTTGACAATATGCCAAACCGTGAATCCGAGGAAATTGTTGCGAGGTTAACAGTCTCAGCTGAGGACATGAACGAAAATCCACTCCTTCTATTCTTAAGGTAGCACATTCCGTAACATTGTGGGTCAGCTTTACAAGCTTCCCAGAATATGTAGAATAATCTATTTGATTCCCTAAAGTCTGCTGCCCCAACATCAATTTTGGACCACTGCAAGTACATGTAGTGAGAGCCAGTAATATAAACATACTTATTTTTATTATAAAACCATAAACCCTCTTCACGCCTTCTAAACTCTTTGTCAATATAATCATACCACTTATTTTTAAAATGTTCTGGCTTTGCTTCCCAGTCAGATACATTTTTTATTTTACTTAATTCTTTGGGATAGGCTTCTTTTTCCCACTTTTTAGACTCAGACTTAACTTGCTCTTCTCTTTTAGGTAAAGCTATTTTAAGATTTTGAATTTCAATAATCTCTTCAATTTGTCCAGTTTTACTTACAACTACTACATCATAGTCTTCGTTGTATCCGTACTCCCATTTTTTAGATTTGTTATTTTTCTTAATAACGCTATCCTTTATATGGTTAGGCAGTATTTTTACTAATTGCTGTTCGTAACTCATTTCGACCTTCCTTCAGCAAAGCCTTTAAACTTAGCTTGTTTGCTATTAGTGTCTTTTGTCTCTAAGTACCCTTCTTCTTCTTCAATACGGTTAAGTATTTCAAATGCATCAAATATAGCTAACTTTTTAGTAGCCGCAGCATTTTTAAGTCTGTCAGCGGATATATCGTCGTCAGAATCAACAATAGCTTCTTTTGCTACTTTAATTAACTCTTCAACTGCTTTCTGCCCAGCTCGGATTATACTCCTTTTCGTTTCCTCTACGTTCATATTTAATTACAATATCATTTGATTTCATACAATAAAGCCTTTGCTTATTAAACACAAATTCAAACTCACGTAGCGGTTTAAATCCAACAAGATCTCCTGGGCTTATATTAAGCGCCTCTAGCTCGCTGTTTCCATATTTTAATATACCAATATGCTTTTGTTCTTTTTCAGGCTTTAAATGGTCTGTTTCTTCAATAGGTGCTACGAAACAATAATTTATATTTGTGTACCATTTATCATTTTTTTGGTACACATATATTTGTTCCGGGTACGCAAAGTACATATCGTCTTTGAAATAGGTACTACCATTTTTCTCTTTCCCACTCATACCATAATATCTTCTAAATATATTATGATGTATAAGAACTATATCCCCTTTTTTTATTGGAGTCTTAAAGTTCTTAGGGGTTTCTACAATTACCGCTTTTTTATTTATGTGACGAAAGCTTTCTATATTAGCGTTGGTTATTAACTTTTTTTCACCAACATTAATATCATTATTGTATCTTTCGCCTAACGGCTTAACTATAAAACATTCTAAGCTTCTCATTAATATTCTAAATCATACTCGACCGATATGGACATGTGAGCATTAAATTTCTTCCAAGGTAATACCTCGTCTTCTTTTTTTATATAGATATTGTAAGAATTATCTTGATCTTCAAATATAATATTAGAAATAGTATGACCACCATACACTTGCTGTCCTACAGCATAATGCATGGCGTCATTTTTATAATCAGATCCTATACTTATTTTTCTTATATTACTTGCCATCAGTTTCTACTGCTGTGTAACTACCGTCTTCTAAATTAATGTTTACAGGTCCATATGCTTCTTCAAGCAATTTTTTCTGTTCATTAATATTTTCATTAATTGCAGCTACTTTATGCAATTCCGAATGCTTTTGAGCCTCTAGGTAACCTATAGTTCCTAATACTTTATTAAGCTCTGTTTGCTGCTCTTGAATGTTTGTTAATTCTTGTTCTGTGATTTTACTCATTTTATTAAATTTAATTGTTAGTTATTATTTTTATTATTACCTATACTTTTCGCTTTTTCCCAAGTTCTCCCAACAAAGTAAGCGCCATACACCGTTACTAATAATGTTTGGAATATTGGAATGTATTCTTCAGATATTTCAAACTGCCCTATATTGCCATCAAAGAAAGCTAAAGACGTAAAGATTACAGTTAAATATATTAATATGAATGGTCTAATGTTTTTACTTAAAAAACTATCGGACTTCATATCTGCTTCCCAACGCTTACTAACTTGCTCTTGAGCTTTAGTATCTGCGTCTTCTAGTATTTGCTGTATTTTATTCTTTGCCTCTAGACGTTCTTCGTCTGTAGTAGTAAGCTTATCGATGACGTCACCAACTTCTTTGATAACGCCTCCTGTTAGCCATTGAATTATCTTTTTCATTTATATAAATCTAGCTACAACCGCAAGAGTTGCCAGACCTTGACTTTGTCTTCTTTACTCTGTTGTTATTAAAATCTATTAGTTTGGTTGTTCCACCGCCAATTCGGCCTTTACTCATACTAAATGTTGGCATTGGTGGTTTTGATTTTTTTGGAACTTTTGGTATTGTTATATCTGCTGTGGGCTTTGGCGGCACAAATGGCTTGATGCCTACTGGTTTTACGTCAAAAGTTTTGTAAGACCTTGTTTTAACTCCAGATGATGTAGCGCTAGCGTTAAACTTTTTAGCCGCTTCTACGTCTCCGCCTTCTGCCGCAAGTTGTTTATAAGATTTCTTAGTAGTAGCATTTCCGCTTCCACTTGTCGTATAGGGTGTTGATATGGTATGCGTAGTAACACCTGTATCGCTAGTTGTTTTAGTTCTGGTAGTTTTACCGTAAACTTTTTTTCCTTTAGAAGCGTTAGCTTCAGCTTTCTTTTTAGCTTCTGCTTTTGCTTTTGCTTCTTTAGTCGGATCTGTAGGGTGTGTGCCATCGGGCCCATGCGCATATAAAGGTCCACTTTTATAAAAAGGTGCGCTACCTGATTTTTTTTCTATTGCCATAATTAGTTATGATTTTTTAGAGTTTTTTCTTGCTTCTATTTTAGCTGCTTTTTCAGCTTGTATTTTTGCTTTTCTAGCCGCGTTAGACTCTTGCTTTGCTAGTCTAGCTTTTTTATAGTTTGCTACTTTTTCAGCTTTAGCTTTTGCGAGGTTTTCTTTTTTGGTTTTAAGATTTGCTTTGTGCACATCTCTTTTTACAGAACCTTTTTTTGCAACTGTTTGGGTTGTGCCTCCTGATATTACACCTCCTTTTACTGTTGCAGTGTTGGTTTTCTTAAGTTGCTTTCTAATATCTCTCGCCTTAACTTTTACGTTTTCATTAAGTTCAGTTTGCCCTTCAACTTGCCCTCCTTCATATCCGCCTTTTACTTTTCCTCGCACTGTTAGCTTCTTATTTTTAAGCTTAACTTTAGTTTTAGAGCCAGAGGTTGTATATCCTTGTACATCCAAACCTTGGTTTGCTGCCTCTGCCATCCCTTTAGCTAACTCTCTCCTAGACTTCCTAGTGTTTTTGCCTCCAGCATTAACATCCGTTGATTGATAAGTATATCGATCTGGATTTTTAGTATCGTGCACATGACCTTCTGGTGCGCCATGCCCTTCATTGTTTATAGGAGACCCATAGTTTATTCCAGACAAATGACCAATTTGGCTTCCGCCACTTTTCATATGTACGGGCGCTCCATACATCGTTGCAGCACTGTCACTAGTACTACCTAACCCACTGCCTTGTTTTAGTTTGCCAGCTATATCTGCTAACGCGTTGGATCTTTCTTTTCCAAACTTTTGGTTATATGCCATGTTATTATTATTTAGTTTTTATTTTATGCATTTTTATAAGCTTCTTTTTCCCAAGGTAAGTTTTCAGCACCTTCTTGCATTTGAGATCTTGGATATTTTTTACCTTTCCAAAATACATCTGTATCAGTATAGCCCAGATCACCTCTGTTCATTTGATCTATATGTATCAATTCGTGATCTATTACTTCTTTTCTTTGTGCTGGGCTAGAAATATTTTGGTTTAATATTATAGTACCATTATTATTAGCTTTTCCTAAAACTCCCTCCTCCATGTCTACGTTGTAAATGGGTGTATTGTCAATTTGATATGGTGGGTTCTCTAGTTTAAAAGCCATCTATTTATTTTTATATGGAAATATTTTATTTAAAGCACTTTGTCTTTTTTGGCAACCGCAGTCACCAGGGAGCTTATCAACTAATTTTTTAATACCCGTTGATTTTGTAAATTTAGCAACTGTGTCGCCGAATCCTTTAGATTTCATAATATTAAAATCTACTACAGCACCATCGTCTTCTAGCGGCTTTACCTCTTTCACCTTTCCAACTCTTAGACCTTGAGCAAAATGCTTTCTGCCTTTTATATGGTTTAGTACCCACTTTAGCTTTACAGTTGGTAACTGCTTTTTTAAGTTTGCTACCAGGGTTGTCTCTTTTGTATTTGTCTACACCAGCCTGTGTCATTCCACCTCCTGCAGCCGCACCTTCTTTGCTTTTAGACTTAACTGCATTATAATAACCTAAAGATTTCTTTTTTGAAGGGGCAGGTGGTTTTGCTTTTTTCAAAAACGGAGAAGAGTGCTGTATATATGCCATTATTTTTTATCTTTAAGTTCTAACCATTTATTAATAGTATAACCTATTGTAACTAGCAATAACAAAATTTTTAAACCCATCTCTATTGTAGTGAAAGTGGTTACTCCTAATGTAGCGGAGTTTATAACGTATAGCTTTGCATCGTCAGCAGTCATTACCCTTTTGCTTTAGCGGTGATAGGCGGTTGTAAATCGTAAGACTTACAAGGGTACTTTTTTATTTGCATCCCAGTTATACCTGAGCTGCTACCTTTTCCCATAGGGAAACCTGCTGTATCTAGAGGTCCATCCCATACTGCGTTTTCACCTGTAGTTCCGTTTTTTAATGCTTTGTTTTCCATGTTTTATATATTTGTTTTATCCTCCTATTGCTGAGTAAGATGTTTCTGGTTTTTCGAATAATGCGCCTAATTCCGCTGAAGCGCTAATTTGAGGTGATTCTATCATATTAGGTTTGCCTTGTACACTAGCTGCTCTATCTGCGTCGGTTCCAAACATTCCCTCTGCTGCCATTTTAGTGTCTGGAGAAAAGTTGGATTCTGTAGCCATGTTTGCAACGCCTCCAGTTATAGCTGAAGCCGCTCCACCCATATCTTCTGATACTGGTGCTGCTCCTATATCTGGCGTGGATTGAGAAGATGCATCTCCTCCTTGTTCTAAAGCTACTAGCCTTTCGTCAACTGAACTTTTCCATTCATCACCGTTTCCTCCAGCTTGGCTATTTCTTCCCCTACCTCTTCTCCTTGCTATTGCAGCAACTTTACCTGTAAGACCTCCATAGTTTCCACCACCGCCTAATGCGCTTGCTATTCCTGATGCCATATTATAATTTTTTTGCTATTGTTGAAAATTTATTAAAGGTCTTCATAGGGAATGGCGTACCAGGTTTTTCTTCGTGATCTCCAAATCTAAAAATATCAGTAGCTGAATTATAATAAATAGATTTACCTTTAGGTATATTTCCTTTATTTATTTCTTTTTCAACTTTCTTTGATTTCTTTTTAGCAAAAGGCTGCATAAGATCAAATGGCCTTTTATCGTCTGCGGTTCCTAACTTGCTGTCATCTCCTACTCTTCTGTTCGTGAAGTTATCGGTCTTTTTTTCAGACCTTCTTGTAGTCTCAGCTAATCTTTCTTTGTTACGCTGAGTTACTCTTTTTGCTCTCTCCTTGTCGCGCTGAGTCCGCCTTTCTTGCTTACCTGTTAATCTAGCCGCTTTAGACGTATTACCATCTGCTTTTGCTTTATCAATTCTTTTGTCAAGATTCGTTTTTTTGGGCTTGTCCATTGAATCGAGCGCTTGATCTGTTTTTGATGCTTTAGCGTTAATACCAGCTGCAATACCATCTCCTGCTTTAGCAATACCGTCCGCTAAGGCACCCCAAGCGTTATCGCTTCCACCTGAAACTACATCTACTTTTTGTCCTTGTATTGCTCTAGACTTTATTTGAGGTCCGTTTCCAAAATCAACTGCCATAATTTATTTTTTTTATTGCCGCGGTTAAAACTTTGTCAGTATAACTTTTAGGCTTCTTTATTAATGGTATCTCTTCTATATCTAACATCATTTTGTATATTCTAGTTATAAGCTGTCTACACTTAAATGATGTTTTATATATGTGGTATTTTTGTGTTGTTCTATTCCGCTTTCGCCAAACAACTACCCAGCCTTCTTTCAAAAGTCTATTCCACCTTTGACTATCCCAGCTATATGCAAGAGTACCTGTAAGATAATCTTGCTTTGTAAAAAGATCCAAGCAATCAAAGTAAATTAGCAGCTCTAAATCCGCATCTTGAAGGTTGTTGTCCTTACTAGCCCATCGTCTTATTATTCGATAATGTTTTAGTAGATTCATGTCTCGCATGACATCCACATCTAGCCTTTTCATAAAACAACAACAATGTCCTGTAATTTTATTACTTGGAATATCTCTTTTTCTATTTCTATATTATGCCCGGCTGCTTTGTCAAAATAGACTCTATTACCTGGCTTTATACCAACAACATCACTACCTACAGAAACAACTTCTGCTGTTTTGTAACGGATGTCTTCTTTTTGGTGTTCTGTAAGAAACAAGCCTCCTTTTGTTTTAGAGGCTAGTTCTTTTTCTTTTTTTATTATTAAATTTCTACCTATTGCTTCCATCGCCTACTCTTAAGTTATTGATTACACAATCAGTTGATATAATAGTGTTGGCTACACTAGCCGCGTTCTTTAAAGCACTTTTTGTTACCAGTAGCGGATCAACTATACCCGCTTTAATCATATTGACCATTTTTCCTGTAACCACATCAAGACCTTTGTTTTTAGATGAAGGATAAACCTCATCAAGCCCTGCGTTTCGCAATATCGTTTTATAAGGCGCTTTTATAGCTTCTAATAAAATCTTTTCGCTTTTACTTTTACCTATGATTAAAGTGGACGCATTTAATAATGCAATACCACCACCGGGAACTATACCTTCTTTTATCGCGGCTTTAGTAGCGCAAATTGCATCTTCAGCTCTATCAAACTTTTCTTTTAATTCTACTTCTGAATCGGCTCCAACTTTGACAATAGCCACTTTAGCGGAGAGACGAGCAAGACGTTTTTCAAGCTTATGCTTTTGATTTGGGTTAAGCTCTTCGTCGTATTGTTTTTTAAGTTCAGATGCCAAGCTTTCAACTTCTGCAGGCATTGTATCAATTTGGATAATAGTTTCTGTATCATGGCTTACTGATTTTAAGCAAGAACCTAGTAAATCAGGATCTATTAAATCCATATCATCTCCTAAGTCTTCGTTTATAACCGTAGCCCCTGTTAATAAAGCTAGGTCGTTTAATGTTTCTTTTCTTGTGATTCCAAAAGTAGGTGCATCAATAACGTTAACTTTTAAGTTGCCTTTAAGTTTATTCATAGCTAATGCATTTAAAACCTGTGGGTCAACATCTGCTATTATAAGTAAAGACTCACCTTCTTGTATTACATGTTCTAATACTGATTGAATCTTCCGTATGCTTGTAATTTCATTTTCTACAATAAGTACTAGAGGATTATCTAGTTCAGCTGACTTGTTTTTTTGATTGGTAACAAAGTGAAAGTTTTTTAATCCTTGCTCATATTCTACGCCATCAATTATGTCAACGGATGTTTCTGTTGATAAAGACTCTTCCATCATAACAACACCTGTATCTCCTACAGCTATAAACGCTTCTGCTATCTTGCTCCCAAGTACATAATCATTGTTTGCTGAAATACTAGCTACTTGTTTCAGCATCTCCCCTTCTACTGGTATTGCAATCTTTTCTAAGTAACGTAATACTTTTGAGGTGGCATTGTTAATACCTTCTTTTATTTGTCTAGGGGATTCATCTCCTAGTATCTTGTATGCCTCTTCCAATATTGAATGAGCAAGTACCGTAGCTGTTGTTGTTCCGTCCCCAGCTTCACTAACAGTTTTTCTAGCCGCTTCTTTTATTAAGGTAGCACCTATGTTTTCAACGGGGTCAAGGAGAGTTATAGAATTAGCAACTGTAACTCCGTCTTTAGTTATAACAGGTTTCCCGGTATTGTCTTCTAATATCACACATTTACCACTTGCTCCTAATGTGGAACTAACCGCGCTTGTTAGTTTTGTAATTCCTTTAAATATCTTATCTTTAGCCTCTTGGCCAAAATTAAGATTCTTAACGATTTTGTCAGTCATGTTTTTAGTTAATTAAATTTAATTTGATTATTTCTTATGTATATATCATTACCAGCTTTTAGCGGTTTTTACACACCTTAAAGAATAGTGCTGCGTAACAATATCCACCCATCATTTGTTGCGAGAAATTCGGCTGATTCATAAGCCTTATCTAACTCAATTGCAACCGTTGGAGCACTCACTCCATTAATGTTATCTCCAAAACCAGGTCTTACTTGTAATATATAGGTGTTTGCAACAGTTCCAAAATCAGCTTTAGTAACAACAGTAATAAGCTTACCTATATTATTAGAAGACTGCGGTAGCACTGCTTGAGCAGTACCAGCGACCCCTCCGCTCCACTCGACACTGAATATTGTAGAAGTGTTGGATCCTAAATTAATAGAAGCTCCAGGGGAAGCATTCCAAGTATCAACTCCCAATACGGTTGGAATATCTTTTAATACAGTAGGAAGCTCTGCTTTCTTAACTCTTCCAAATGTATCTACATTTAGTATTTCAAGATTGGCATTATTATCTAGAAAGTCATTATTTATGTACTGATCTAATACTATCTGTCCGTTATCTTTTACTACAAACCCATTTTCTCTAGTAATATTAGTAGGGCTTGTATATGTACCAACTCCAACAATGAACTTTGCGTCATCTCTAGGGGTGTTAGCTACGCCACAGGTTGTTTGGTGTATACCTCCTGCTCTTAGTCCTATACCTCCTAAAAGAACAGAGTTTTTAGAACCAGGAATTATTTCATTATCTTCACCACCTATAATAGAGGAATCATTAGAATTAACATCTATATCGTTTTTTTGTCCACCTAGTATAGTACTGTTTAATCCATTTGCATTATTCTGTAAACCTCCAAAAACCGCACTAGCTTCACCAGCCGCAGTACTTATACCTGTTCCAATTCCACCCATAACAATACTTCCGGCTCCAGAAGCAACATTACCTTTACCTGCAGCAAAAGAGAGACTTCCGCTAGCAGTAGTATTATCGCCGCACGCAAATGCAAAAGCTCCTGATGCTACAGTAACAGAGCCAAGAGCAGTACTTGATGATCCGGAAGCTAAATTCCCAACACCAGCGGCGAAAGAGTTACTACGTGTTGCTTTTGTGTTATTTCCAAGAGCAACAGAATTACCTCCATCTGCTTCACATCTGGAACCTATAGCAATATCTCCACCAATATTTCCAGAGGGATCTCCCGCTATTGCATTCTCACCAAACGCAAACGAATTAATTCCATATGCAATACCACCGTCTATTGGGGAAGCAAAAGTAGAAATCCCTCCACCAGCGAAAGAACATTCCCCCGATGCGATCGATTTATATCCAATAGCCGTAGAACCAACTGCACTTGCTGTTGTAGATTTTCCCATTGCTATGGAAGATTCTCCACTTGCTGTTGTGCTTTCTCCCATTGCAGTAGAGTTGTTACCACTTGAAATTGAATCCAAACCCATTGCTGTAGAAATCAATCCACTAGCTATTGAGTTTTTTCCCATAGCTGAGGAATTTTCTCCACTTGCTGTTGTGTTTTCTCCCATAGCTAAAGAATTTTCTCCACTTGCTATGTTATTGGCTAGGTCATTAAATATTAAAGAGTTTACTCCTGTACCTAATTTTATTACAGAATCACCTAGACTTGTTGCGGTTGTCCAAACAGGCATCACACCAATGGTACCAGTTCCTATGATACCCGATGAGATAGCGCTTATATATTCCAGAGTGACTAGACACTTAGGGTCTAATATTTCTAATATATCTAGACTAGGTGCTAATATAACACCGTTTTCTTTACCTACAATTAAATCAGATGGGGTTGCATTGTTACCGTTACCAACAACGAATAGTTCGTCAGTGGTCGCGTTGTATTTACCAAACACATTTGATTCAGAACCGGTTGCCGTAAGGCGTGTTCCGAAAGCTATTGAGTTATCTCCTGAAGCGGTCACAAAAGAACCAATTGCTGTTGATACAGCTCCTTGTGCTTTATTTTCCCACCCTATAGCAACTGAGTTACCGCCTACTGCTTCACTGTCGTGACCCATAACAATATCCCAATCATTAAAGGCTCTTGATGTTTCTCCAAAAGCAAAAGAGTGATTACCTCTAGCGTATACATCTAAACCTAAAGCTACGGCGTAATCCCCTTCAGCTCCTTTAGTGCTGGATACTGAAGTGCTTTGACTTGCATCAAATGCTTCATTACCTACAGGCGCATAGTTATTAGGATTCCTTGATTGCTTAACAATACCTAATCCATTGCCTTCGTTTACTTCTTTAAATGCACCGGTTGTTGTATCAACCCATTTAACGTTTTGACCAGATCCAGTAGTAGAAAGCACTTGTCCAGCGGTACCATAAGTAAGGTCACCGTCTATTAATCCGTTTTCAAGAGTAAGATCACCAAATGCTATAGCATTTCCGTTCATTCTAAGATCGTTAGCTATATCAACCCCCTCAGAGCCCGATGTGGTTACTATTGTTAATTCAGGGTTATTACCCGCAGATCCAAATCGCCATCCATCGCCTGCCCAGTTATATAAAAACCCGAAGCCATCCCCGTCATCATCCCAACCCATGGAAACTTTATAATTACCATCCTGCTGTATTAGATATTCTGGGTCACCGGATGTTACGCTAGAAGGTTTGTTTATAATAAATCTGTCTGCATTTTCCATTCTGATCTGATAAAGACCATTTGCGTTTGGAAGGCCTTGTCTTAATTGGCTATCTCCTATTACTCCATTCGGCCCATCTGTCCATATAGGAAAATAATTATTTATACCAGTTCCGTTTACTGTACCTGTAGAGCCACCTGCCCATGCTGTTCCCGTGCCTGTAGAAGTTAAAACCTGTCCTGCGGTTCCTTCGTTTTGCCCGCTATCTAATAACGCTCCACTAATCCAAGTATCTCCCGCTACGTATAACTTGTAACCTGGGTCTGCGTCTCCGGAGGTAGCTCCTCCGATTTGCCAATTACCTGAATCGTGTATTACACCAGCAAATCCGGTAGCGGATGAAGTATCCATATCAGATCCTACAAAGAAAGCTAGATCTCCGGTGGCTAATATTTCTGAAGAAGTTGTACCAGTAACCATACCAATTGCATGGCTAGATATAGGTGTGACTCCATTTACTAGACTTAGTCTGCTTATAATACCACCTGCTCCGCCTGTACCTCCTGGATCACTTGTGTCTGCAACCCCCAATACTGATAAAGAGTAGTCCGATGTACTATTCTCTGTTCTGTCATCATAAATTTCAAACTGAGAATCTAAAGTTTTTGTATAATTAGCGTTTGGATGGCCAAATAAACCTTTGCCATCACCTCTTATCATAAACCTAGCAATAGCGTTGTCCCACCCATCTACTTGCGCAGTACCAAATGTTATACCACCTGCGCCAACAGTGTCGTCCATTGCATTAACAATCCAAAATCTGTTACCAGTCCCTGGAATTGTACCGCCGCTAGTATCATCTATTATATTAAAACCAATAGCCGCATTTTGCGCGCCTCCATCTTGAACGAATTGTATAGAAGGGTTGTGCTGCTCTCCAATATTACTGCCATCTGATATAATGGTTATAGTAGTATCAGCTTGGTCTTGCTCCAATGTTAGGTTACCTTGTATCTTTGTGTTATTACCTATAGTTAGAAGTGTAGGTATTGTGAAATCATCCAAAAACAGTGGTGAATCTATGATTGTATTCGATGTATTAAATACCGGTATGTAATTAGGTGTACCCGATTGCAGTTGATTCTGCACGAATGCCGCTATCTGTGCTACCGTAAGTGTAAAGGTAGGATTGGGTATAGGTGCATCTAATGAAGATCTACTTATTGTCAATTTATCTGACGCTATCGCCGATCCCCCGTTAGGGTATGAATATATTATTGCCATGTAGTTTGTTTTATTTATGCTTTAGCCTCGTTTTTAGTACCGTCTGGTTTATCTGTGGGCTGAGTGCCTCCCCTGTTGTGTGCTATCGATGTAAATTCACCCGTATTGTGATCAAAATCTTTACCTGCTAAATTGTGGCCTCTTTTTTTAGCTGCTCGCCTCTTCTTTTGGCTATCTGCGCGCAGTATCTCGCGTTTTCTAGTGTTTGCAACCCTTAAGTCGTTTTCTTTCTTGCGTTTAGCAGCAGCTGCAGACAGTTTTTGTTGACCCATAGTTAATTTTTTTATATATTAGTCATATTTACACACTTTTTACCGTTTTTACAACTTATAAAACCCTTAAAAACGTGACGATAGCCTGCTACTATTATATATAACTACCTACTGTCGCATTTTGCCCTAAAAAAAAATATAATAAAAAATTTTTTGTGAGATATATAGAGGTAGAGTGTTGCAATACTAAATCTACTACCACCACTGAATAGGAAAACCCGTTTCTTTTCGCCCAGCCCCCAAGTTTCAGATCCAGATCCTGTATGGTTCGTGATAGCCTGAGGTGTATAGCATTATATATCCAGACTTTCCTGGGATCCTGCTGACCTGTGATGTCTGCTGTCTGTGACCTGTGTGGTTCCATGCCCTGTGTCTGTGATCCTGTGCCTGATCCTGTGATATGTGATACGATAATATTCCTTACGATACTAATACGATACGATACCGATAATATATGTGTAACAAACAAATAATAATAATAACTTTAATACTTTACTTTATGAAATCTAACAGAACATTCCATCACAATCGAATCATTAACATTGCAACAGGCGTAGTAGTATACGGCACGACAACATTCATCGGCGTATGTTTAATCGCAATCGTATTACATATGATCGAGAACGGTGCGCCAACATCATTCGGCATCTACGGCTAAGCATCTGCTTACAGTAACAGCACGGTACGATAACGATAATATATACGAATCTAAAATATAACAGACTATGAATAACGAAATTAAATACGACAGACGCGAACAGTTAATGCGATCTAACAACAGAATAAGCGTACTGGCTACGATCGATGAGCTGAACCAGTATCTGCTCGGCAACGTAACGATCGAGGCAGCGACAGATGCAGCACGAGAGCTGACGCATCAGCTGAACGAAAGCTGGTAATAACAAATAATAATAATCTTTAAATAATAATAATATGTATAAAACAAATCAACAAGCATGGGATGAAGTCATGCGAAACATTAAAGAGTCTGAGCGCAGAACTGTGATCTGCCAAGAGATGTTCGGTCAGGACAATCTGATAGGTCTAACAAACGAGCAGCGCGATCTGTTCTGGGAGTCAGTCTAATGCTTGTGCGTATCGACACGAAGAACTGGTTCGGCTCATATAACAGTCGCCTGGTTCGGTTCAACGATCAGGATCACATGGATAATTACATGCGTGTATGTCATCGGGATGAGTCCCAGTCTAAGGTCATCGGGATCAGTATCCTGGAAGATCTTTAGATATGTGTACAGCATGTATAGCAAAACTCTACATACTTAACACGATCGGTTTTCGATAATATATATGTAACAAATAAAAATACTATATTAACGAATTAAATAAATAAAACTTACAAACTTAATACGACTAGTATTCGATAATATAAGTGTAACAAACAAATAATAATAACTAAATAAATAAATCAAAATTATGAACAATCAAGAATTAATTACAAATGCAATTGCAAAAATGTCCAACGAAGAGAAGGCTCAGATCTTCCCACCTATCAACAGAAAGAACTTCGTAGTAAGAAAGTCTTGGCTAGGTAGAAATCAAGTAATAACTTTTACTAACAACAAAAATCAAGTAGTAACTTACAACCATGATACTATACTTGAAGCGATGTTACCTAAATTAAACATTATGCCTTGTTGGATCAAGAGAGGTTACTGGTCACAATCTACTAACCTACCAACTACAGTTAGACACTTAGCTGACATAGTTGATCAAGAAGTAGTGGAATCTAAATAGGTTCTACTACTTTTACAAAAGTGCGACAGTAGCCTGCTATTATTAGTATATAACTACCTATCGTCACACTTTTATTTTAGCCTGGTACTGAAATATTACCGGAAGAGTGGACTCCGACCTACAATAAAGTTAAATGAGGAGTAGAGAGATCTCTTATT
>Ga0209603_1000802_pt1 | contig 35962 bp, 27 predicted proteins | sample COGITO_mtgs_1206_FD_184812 | JGI IMG/M metagenome (GOLD analysis project Ga0209603, IMG submission 184812) | Pelagic marine microbial communities from North Sea - COGITO_mtgs_120607 (SPAdes) (version 2) | ecosystem: Environmental > Aquatic > Marine > Epipelagic ... | reverse complement strand
ATGCTTTTAAAAGTAGGTAAAAAGTTAAATTGTTTATTAACAGTATCGTAATTGATATTTAAAAATTCATTATCTCGGAACTGATCGAAATGTGCCTGAGACCATCCCCATTTATTTTTTAAATATTGAAAGGATCTTGTTTTCCAGTCTATAACTGTGCTATCTGGTCTGGTTCGCCAATAATATACAGCACTGTCAGAAAATATTAAGGAGTCACTACTACCATTACTAGCATTTAGCCAGTTATTTGGAGAAGCTTCAATAACTCCTCCAGTTGATAAAACAGACTGTGTTTTTAAAAATGATGAATTAAAATAAACTGTAGTATCAATTTCAAAATAGTAGGTGTTCAGAGGTTCTAAGGGATTAATCGTGGAAACTCTTAAAGTATCAGACGGGTTTCCTACAATACTCAAGTCATAAGGCCAAACAGGGATTATAGAATTAGAAGATATATTTAAAATATATTCTGCACTGTTGTTGGCCGTTTCGTCTTCTGCTTCTTGTATATTTGATATAGGAAGATCTACCGAAATATTGAAAATATTTTGACCAACGCTATTTTCAGAGTTATTTACAATATTAAAAGTCACAGTGTCTTTATTAAGTCCGCCATGAACGAATTTAGAGTAAATAGTATCAGACCCATTTGGTAAATTTTGCCTTACTTCAACGTATATAGAATCTTTAATAGACTTTCCTAAATTATAAAGTTCGAATTTTAGCTCAAAACTAGTTTTTGATAGATCAACAATTCTCGGCTCAGTCCATATTCTTTGCTCATTAATTACAAGCTCTGGAAGAGAGTGAGAATTAACTTTAACAGCGGGATCTCCCTGAAGCGTCATCCCATTATAATTACTTTCAAATTTTGGTTCCCAGGACAATGTCGAAGTATTAAGATCTAGAGAATCAATAGTCATTACCATTTGTTGACCAATGCTTTTATTATATCCATAATTACCTATCATCTTGTAAAGATATTTTGCATACTGATTGATGTAGGGTATAAAACCCTGTTTTACCGTAGATATAAAACCAATGGCGCCACTGCTCTGAGGACGTAATATTTGTTCTGCAAAACTATTAGTATCTGTATTGTGAACATCTCCAGAATAACACCCTAAACCAACTACAATTGGATATTTTCCTTGATTGTTCCAATTATCAGGCTGGTCAATATTTTGGCTAAAACCATATCCCGAAGATGCATGTCCGAAAAAAGTTATTAATGAAACACCTTCCTCTAAATAGTCTTGAACTATTTGAAACTCCAATGGGTCAATAACAGAAGTAAAAGGATTTTTCCCAAATTTTTTAACTTGTCCTCCAAAAAGAGTATCCTCAATAATTTGTTGAAATTCCAGTAACTTATTATTCATATAAGCTTGTTCTGAACTGTCACTTCCACCAGAAAAATGAGCAATATTTTTTTGCCATCCTTTATTTTCTAAATTGTAAGTGCTATTAGTACCTTGGTAAGATTCCAATTCAATAACTTTGTTTAAATAAGTTAAAACAGAGGAGTTTCCTACAGCGCTTAATCTTCCAATGGGAATAGAAAACCCTCTTTTGTTAGGTTCTAACCCCACTGCTAGGTGATTGTCTGAACTTGGATAACCCCAAGACGGAACAGCATTGAGTCTGTAAGAAGTTGAATCACTTCTTGAGCCAGGAGTGGTTTCATCATTAAACCTAACAGATTTACCAATCAAAAAAAGATGCGAAGGCCAGGTAGGCCAATTTTGCATGGTAAATTTTAAAAATCTCTTAATTGAAAGAGGGTTTTTATATATCCCCGCTGAAAACTGGTGGTAAAGTTCTTCTATATCCACTACTAAAGTATCCATGTTTTGAGCCCTGTAAGATGCATAAGTTCTTGCCGAAGAGAGTAGTTCTTTATGAGTTACAATTATAAAGGCACTGTCTAATTGTTGAATATTAAAATTCGTAAAATAACCCTGACTGTTCACGGAAGAAATTTCGTTTACATATTGAATATTAGAGTCCGTAGTTAAATAACAAATAATTGAGTCATTCAATCCAGTTGGGATTACAGCTTCCAATACATTGTTATTTGTTACAATGGGAATAATTCTATTGATGTCGTCAAGAATGTATAATAAATCATTACCAGTAGAATTGACAGAATTAGAAATAGTAATACGTTGTTTTTGGTTAGATATAGATGGAATTCCAAAATGTGTTTTATCGTATGTTGAAAAGTCGAAGTTATGTGGGTAAAAAAGATTGATGGATGCAATATTTTGATAATCAGTACCTTGTCCAATATCAGAAATCTCATGTTTAAATTCTGTTAATGGGGAAAGATTAATACTGTTAAAATTATATTTTAAATGAAGGGTTTTATAAGAGGAATAACTAGTATCAAATAATAAGTTGTTGTTAATGTATAGTTTTGTATTATGATTGTTACTACTGGAATTACTTGTTGAAGAATTAGCAGATATAATATTGACTTCTCCAAAGCTGGAGGGGCCGTTATTATAACTATTTAAAGAATTTATTTGCTCTGTATTAGAAGCATTTTTTGTAAGACTGGGACCAGCCCAGCCTTCACCATCATCATATTTAGGGCTGGATATGCCACTTTGTTGTTTTCCAAATAAATATTTAGAATTAAATTTTAGTATTTCATTTTTCCAACAATAATTTACAATATTATAGCTGCTAAAGTTAGTGTCTGTTTCTACTACAGTTCTTTTATTGTTAATACTATTATTCCAAGTGAAATAATATCTAATGGTATCGTTAAATAGACTGTAATATTTATCTGGAATATACGAAGCAGAGTCGTAGACTAGAGTATCTAGCCAACCGTTATTTTTTTCTGCATAAAACTCAATATAATCTTGTTGATTTAAAAATCCATTATTATCATAATCTTTTACCAGTATTGAAACTTCCTTTTCTTTCCCAAATAATTGAAAATTATCATGTTGAATAGTACTTATATCAATTCCGTAATTATTTAAATAGGAATTTAGTGTAGTAAATTCAATTCTATGAATTCCGCTATTAGAAATTGGGAAATGAAAATATTTTTGATTGAAATTAATCCATTCGTTTCCTAAACTTTGAGAATAAAAATTAAGCAGGATTAAAACGTAAAGAAAGAAAAAAATAATTTTCCTTAAAAAGTTCAATTTATTCTGGATTTAGGTTAAATTTTAGTGAAAATATATTGCTGTATTCTGCAATTGATGCATCTCCAATATCAGTTAAAGCATATTCGATATTAACTCCTTTTATATTAATTCCTAAACCTAAATTAGGTTGAATGGTATAAATTATATTTCCAGTTAAGTCAGGTGTTTTTTGAATATTTCCTATACCACCTCTTAGGTATACAATATTTCGAATATTTACTTCTGCTCCAATATGAGGGTCAATAGAAAAAGGGTCACCTGATAACAGAACATTTCTTTTGCCGTCTGTGGTAATATCGGCGTTGATTTCTAATAATAAATGAACATTTTCTTCAAGTTCATAGTTTTTGCTAGCTCCAAAAATGATTCTTGGAAGAGTGAGTTCAACACCGTTTTGCGGTAGTTCATTTCCAGTGTTGTTAAAAGTATTAATCATCTCACTAGTTAGTTTATAATTCCAAACATTGAAAGTAGATGTTATGTCTTTAGCCATGATAGCTAAAGCCCAGTCATTTTTCTTGTAGCTTGTAGAAAAATCCAATCCAAAACCCCAAGCCTTAGCAAAATCTCCGGCAGTTCTATTGATGATTTTAACTGAGGATCCCACAGACAAGAATTCATTTATTTTCCTTCCATAACTACCAATGAATGCAATATCTGCAGCACTGAAATAGGTAATTCTATCGTAATTTAAATTTCCTTGGGCATCAATTAAATCTGTTGTGTTTGGTATATTATCTACCCCAAATCTTAAAAATGAAACTCCAAAACTACTTTTATCGTCAATTTTCTTAACGATGCTGCCAAAATCATATTTAGCTATTCCTGCAAAATACTCAGCATGCATTAACCCGATTTGTATATCGTTTGTAGTATTTGCAAGATTACTAGGGTTCCAATATCCAGACATTGCCCCTTTTGTACTTGTAATAACAGCGTTAGACATTGCTAAAGATCTTGCACCAACACCAATATTTAAAAACTCGTTACTATATTTTGGGGCGTTGATTTGAGCTACTAAGTGATGAGAAAAAAAAATGACTAATATTAATAATATTTTATTCACAATTAAAATTAACGATATTTATTTAAGTAAAAACTAATTTTTAGCTTATTATATATAAGAGAACGAAGATTAAACTAATTTAGTTTATAATTCATGAAAAAAAATATTCCAAATTTCTTAACAATATGTAACCTTATACTAGGTTGGATGTCTATTTATTTTGCTTTTAATAATCAAATAAATCATGCTATTTTCAGTATTATTATAGCTTCTGTATTTGATTATTTAGATGGTTTTTCTGCTCGTTGGTTAAAAGTATCTTCCAAGCTAGGGGCGCAATTAGATTCCCTTGCGGATTTTATCACTTTTGGTATAGCACCTGCTATTATTATTTATAATTTAAGCATCACAGTACCTTTTTTAGAGTCTTTATTTACTGAGGGATTTCTTTATTTAATAATTGGACTAATTCCAGTTTTTGCAGCCATCAGATTAGCAAGGTTTAATTCTGTTCAACAAGAAACTACTTATTTTAGCGGGTTACCCAGTCCTGGCTTTGCCTTATTAGCAATTAGCTTATCAATTATTTTTATAGAAAATGGATATGAATTTTTTAAAAAAATATTTCCATTCATAGCTATTACTTTTGCATCAATGATGGTCGTTAATATGAAATTTATCGCTTTTAAAATAAATAATTTTCAATTTAAAAATAACAAGCTATTATTCACGCTAATCTTTATTTCAATAGTATCTTCTATCATTTTAATATTATTAGGTTATTATGTTCTTATTCTACCTATTGTTCTATTTTTGTATTTAATATTTTCAATAATTTATAATTTTATTTCATGAAATTTAAAGCTAGTATTAATATAATGCCACTGGAAGCTCTTCTTGACCCACAAGGAAAAGCGGTAAGCCAGAGTATGGATAATTTAGGTATTACAGAAATTAGTAATGTCAGAATCGGTAAACATATAACATTGTTTGTAGATTCAAATGATGAAAAATCTGCTGGTGAGGCTGTGGAAAAAGCTTGTACAAAACTGCTTTGCAACCAAATAATGGAAAGCTTTAAATTCACTTTAGAAGAAGCTTAATTCTTTAAAGCAAGTTCTATTTTTCCTACTACCATTTTTGGAGAAATCCCACTCATGGATTTCTTTGCACACTCTTTGTGTTTGTTTTTAATTTTCCCATAAATACTACAAGGTCTGCACGATAATTTATTCAGTTGTACAATATATTTTTCATTAAATAAGGGTCCGAAACCTAGAAATGGATGAGTTGGTCCCCATATTGAAACTACTGCTGTACTAGTAAGACTGGCTAAATGCATGTTGGCGCTGTCCATGGACAAGAATACTTTACATTCATTAATAAGTTCCATTTGTTCAGTAATTTCAGATTTATTGGAAATAATCTCAACATTTTTAAATTTTAAAAATAGCTTTTCAGTCGTAAGTCTTTCTTTTTTTCCAAACGCAAAAATTATAAAGTTATAGGTATCATATTTTTTGAAGATGTAAAAATAGTTTGTCAGCTCCCACTGCTTGCTTTCATGAGCTGCAAATGGGGCAATTCCAATGGTGTTTTTTTTCTTCCCCTTAAACTTTAATACTTTCTTAAAAGAACTAAAATCAATTTTTGGAAAATCATTTTTTAAGCAATTCGCATATCTTTCACTTGAGTGTTTTAGTTGAGTGAGCTTAATTTTTTTATCAATTATTTGTTTTTTAAGAGATCTTTTTTTATAAAAAACTCTTGTTTTTTGCGTTTTATTTACAAGCAATAAGCGTATGATTTTTGAACGAATAACATCATGTAAGTCGTAAACTACATCAAAATTAACACCTGAGATTTGTTGTTTTATCTGTTTAAAAATTTTAAAAATATTGTTTCCTAAGTCTACACCAATAAATTTAACCCTCTCATGATGATTGAATAGAGATTGATTCTTTTTATTGGAAACAATCCAGATAGTTACATTTGAATATAATTCTAATAAAGAATCTACGGTTGGTCTTAATAAGATAACATCACCAAGAGCAGAAAATCTTAGAAGCAAAATATTTTCAGGAGTCTTTTTTTTGATATAGCTCTGGATTTAATGAAGAATCATTGTACATTTTCATTTGTCTGTAAACCTTCATTTTCTTTTCACCGCTTTTATAATTTTCCAGAAGTTCATTAAAGGATAGACTAAGATCTTTTTGTTGTTCATTTAATGTATGTAATTTATTTTTACAATTTTCTAAATGTTCTGAATTTACATCTGTTCTTTGAACTTGTTCGTTCATATGATAAATCTTTAGACAAAGTATAGACATTCTATCAACCACCCATCCAGGACTTTCCGTATTTAAATTATTACTTTTTGAAATAACATTTTCAAAAACACCAAAATAAAAGTCGTCAATTTTTTCAACTATATCTGTTCTGTTTTGATTTGAAATATCTATTCGATGTTTAATATCTAGTCCATTTTTTGGTGGTAAATCTGGTTTTCTGATAATATCTTCTAAATGCCACTGAACTGTATCAATCCAACATTTTTCAAATAAAAGAAATTCAAGACTACTAGTATCAAAAGAGTTTTTATATAATGAATCAACATCGTCATTAAGGTGGTATTGATTAATTACTTCTCTAAATATTTGGTTACATACTTCTGCTTTCATTTTAAATTTGGAAATAAAACATTTTTTAATTCTTTTGCGTCTTCAGGATTTAATTTCCCAGCTAATACGAGGCTTAATTGCTTTCTTCTTAGCGCTGAATCGAATCTTTGTTTGTCAGTTTGATTTTCTGGGATTAATGCTGGAACACTTATTGGATTTCTGTTCTGATCGATAGCTACAAAATTGTAAATAGCTTCGTTACATTTTCTTCTACTACCGTCACTATCTTCTACAAAAACATCAATAAATACTTCCATTGAGGAGTTAAAAGCTCTACTGACTTGTGCATTTAAAGAAATGATTTCTCCAGCAAAAATAGGTTCGTTAAAAGAAACATTATTTATAGAAGCAGTAACTACAACTCTTCCGCAGTGTTTATGTGCAGAAATACTTGCGATTTCATCCATCCATTCTAATAATCTTCCTCCAAATAAAGTATTTAATGGATTGGTGTCATTGGGTAGAACCATTTTAGTTTGTACTGCTAATGATTCTGAAGCTTTTTTTTGAGAATTATTCATTATTGCATATAATTTCTTTCGTTTCTTGCATCATCCTCTGGATTCGTGTAAACAGGGGGACAATCTCCTTTACCTAGTTTTTTCAACCAAATAAATCGTAATTTAATTAAAATAGGTCGGTATCTACTGTCAAAAATTCCATAAGTTGATTTTCCTTGTTCCCATTTTTTTATATTTATAAAAGGTGTTTCAATTGAAGGAATTATAAATAATGTTTTTTTAATTTTAAATCCATAGCCAATTTTCAGATGACAGGAGAAAATTAATTTATCAGTTGTGTTTGGAGTTGGTTGCTCTTTCTCAGAAATCTTAAAATCCATATTTGCTCCGATGCTAGACTGTAGGAAATTTTTATTTGAGAGTTGCCAAATGTTGTTTAGATTAACATTTGCTGAAAGGTAATTTTGTTTGAAAATATTTTTTTCGTCAAGGTCGTTGAATTGACTTCCTGATAACCGTTTGAATCCAAAACCATAATCCATGTAATTAAAAACATTACCTCCTCTTTCAAATATATAATAAGCCCCTGCTTCAAGAAGAATACCCATTCTACCTCTTTTTTTTAGATCTTTTATTTCACTTGGAGAACTTTGAGGTATCATATAAGTAGCTCCAGGACTTACATAAAAATGTTGCATTCTGTACAAGCCGTTAAAATTAATCAGAGGTGTTTTTTTCTTACTGTAAAATTGACAAGTTCCAGTAAAAGAAAATATAGTCAGTAGTATGGTGAAATAACCTTTCTTTGACATTTATAACATGGATAATATTTTGTCTTCAATTTCATCAGACTTCCAAATTTCTTCAATATTTGAAATTTTCATTATTTCTTTCATTATTTTTTCTTGCTTTTTACCATTTTTGTAAGCTTCAGAATATCTTATAGTACTAAAAGAAACTTGACTATATAGAGGAATCCATTTATCTGGATAATTTTCATGTAACTTTGATTCAATTTTCTTCTGAAGTAAGAATTTTTTATCTGCTACGTGATCTCTCATCACGTAATAGTTATCTAAAGAAAGATCCTGTAACGCATCTCCGTCTGGTTTTCTAATCTTTTGAAATTCTTGAAAAGTTTCTTTCCAATTCCCATATTTGTTATAAAGTTCCCACATCACAAAGCAATCTTCAAATCCAGCATTCATTCCTTGACCGTAAAATGGAACAGTAGCATGAGCAGAATCTCCCAAAAGAGCAAATTTACCCATAGTCCAAGGAAAGCATCTTGTTATGGACATGGATGATAATGGATTTTGATGCCAATTTTCTATAAGGTTAGGCATCATGTCATAAAAGTCAGGAAAAACTTTTTTAAAGAAATCATCCACTTTCTCATCTGTATCTAAATCATTAAATGCATGTTCATGATTCTCGTAGGGCATAAATAGAGTACAGGTAAAAGAACCATCTTCATTTGGTAAAGCAATTAACATAAACCTTCCTCTTGGCCAAATATGTAATGCATTTTTTTCAATTTGATAACTTCCATCTTTTCCAGCAGGAAGCAGCAACTCTTTATAACCATCTTCAACATAAAACTGACTAAAATTAAAACGATCTACTTTTTGCATTGAATTATATCTGATGGCTGAATAAGCTCCATCTGCAGCAAATACTACATCCGCTTGGTCTTCAAAAATTTCATCAGTTAAAAGATTCTTTAAAGTTATTTTACCATTTTTTAAATCAGCATTCAGACATTGATGATTATAGTGTATGGTTGAATTTCCTTTTTCTTCCGCAAGGTCCATCATTATGGCATTAAGATGTCCTCTGGAAACAGAATAAATAGCTTCCTCTTTTTTACCATATGGTTGATATGTTAATTCACCTTCTTCACTGTGCATTATTCTACCGCTCATTGGAATTGCGATTTTTTCAATGTTTGCTTTTATTCCAGCTGCATTCAAAGAATTCCAACCCCTGGCCGAAAGAGCTAAGTTTATAGATTTTCCAGCACTAATTTCGGCTTTTCTAATATCTGATCTTCTTTCATATATTACTACTTTATAGCCAGCTTTTCTCATATAAACTGCCCAAAGAGATCCTACTAATCCAGCTCCTACAATAATTATCTTCTTTTCCATCTTTTACGATATTCTGATTGATCAAATTTGTTATTCTGTTGTCTATTATTTGCTTTAAAAACTCTGTTGGATATTCTCCAAACCACTAATCCGAAAATTAGTGTAGAAATTGCTAACAATGAAATTTTTGATTCTGGATCAATGTTCATTTAATATGTTTTTCAACACTTCTCCAAATTTAAAAACATCTTCAAAGCTGTTATAAAAAGGGACTGGTGCTGCTCTAATCACGTTGGGTTCTCTCCAATCAACAACAATATGATTTTCAGAAAGTTTCTCAAATAGTTCTTTTCCAAAGCCGTGGGCAATTATTGACAACTGGCAACCTCTTTCATTTATATTTTTTGGAGTAATTATTTCTAATTTGCTCTTGTAGTTTTCATTTATGTAATGAATTATATACTCCATGTACTGGGTAAGTAAAATACTTTTATTTCTTAATTTTCTCATCCCAACTTCACTAAAAAGATCTAATGAAGCTTTGTGAGCTGCCATTGCCAATATAGGTGCATTGGACAGTTGCCAACTTTCTGCACTGGGAATAGGGTCAAATTTATCTGGCATTTGAAATCTGTTTTCTTTATTGTGTCCCCACCAACCTGCCAGTCTTAAAACATTTGGGTTTTCAACATGTTTCTCATTAATATACATTCCACTTACTCCACCTGGCCCAGAGTTTAAATATTTATACGAACACCAGGCAGCGAAATCCACTCCCCATTTATTAAGCTCCACTGGAATATTACCTACTCCATGAGCAAGATCAAATCCGACAAAAGCACCAACATTATGTCCAGCTTTTGTAATTTTTTTCATATCAAATACTTGTCCGGAATAGTAGTTTACACCACCGATCATAATTAGTGCTAGTTCTTCACCAATTTCTTCAATTTTTTGAACGATATCTTCATTACGAATAGTTTCTTCGCCATCTCTTGGTTCTATTTCAATTATACAGTCTTCAGCTTTTAGCTGGTGTAAATTAACTTGACTTTCTAGAGCATATTGATCGCTAGGAAAAGCTTTTTTCTCGCACAGAATTTTGAATCTTTTTTTTGTTGGTCTGTAAAATGAAATCAATAAAAGATGAAGGTTTGTTGTGAGACTGTGAGTAACTACTACTTCATTACTTTTAGCTCCTACTAATTTTTTTATATCATCAGTGAGAATTTCATGGTAGCTGATCCAAGGATTAGCTGCTTTTTCGTGACCTTCTACACCAAATTTAGACCAATCTTCAAGTTCTTTTTGTATATAAGATTGTACTTTTTTGGGCTGCAACCCCAAAGAATTTCCAGTGAAGTAAATAGACTGTTCTCCAGAAAAATCAGGTATGTAAAATTGATCTCTGTATGAACTTAATTCATCATTTTCGTCAAGTTTTCTTGCACAGTCTAAAGAAAATTCCCAATTAGTCACGATATTTGATGCTTTAAAATCATTATTTGCAAATATAACTGAATTAAATAGAGAGAATTAAAAATGTTTAAACTCATAAACGAAAGATCTAAAAAATTATTTGAGGAAGCTAAAAAAGTAATTCCTGGTGGGGTCAATTCACCTGTAAGAGCATTTAAGTCTGTTGGAGGAAGTCCAATTTTCATTAAAGAGGCTAAAGGAGCATATCTATATGACGAAGATGGAAATAAATATATCGATTATATTTCTTCTTGGGGCCCCATGATTATTGGCCATGCTCATCCTGAAATAATTAATGCTGTAGAAAATCAATCTCGAAAGGGTACTTCTTATGGTATTCCAACAGAATTAGAAACTAAAATGGCTGAATTGGTGGTTTCATTAGCTCCAAACGTAGACAAAATTAGATTTGTAAATTCTGGAACTGAAGCATGTATGAGTGCAATTAGACTTGCAAGAGGATATACTAAAAGAGATAAAATTATTAAGTTTTCAGGTTGTTATCATGGCCATTCGGATTCTTTTCTAATACAAGCTGGTAGTGGCGCATCAACATTTGGAGTTCCCAATAGTCCAGGAGTCACTAAAGCTACAGCATCAGACACTTTATTGGCAAGTTTTAACGATATCGGTCAAGTTAAGGATCTTTTTAAGGAGTATAAAAATGAAATAGCAGCAGTAATTGTTGAGCCAATTGCAGGAAATATGGGTTGCGTTTTACCTGAAAGTGATTTTATCTTAGAGTTAAGAAAACTATGCAATCAATATAATACTGTTTTAGTTTTTGATGAAGTAATGACCGGTTTTAGACTGGGATTAGGAGGTGCCCAGGAAATTCTTGGCGTAGATGCTGACTTGGTTACTTATGGAAAAGTAATAGGTGGTGGGCTACCTGTTGGAGCTTTTGGTGGTAGGGAAGATATCATGAACTTTCTTGCTCCAGATGGGCCAGTATATCAAGCAGGGACTCTTAGTGGTAACCCTGTTGCAATGTCAGCCGGTTATGCCATGTTGAATTACCTTAAAAACAACACAAGTATTTATGAATCTTTGGATTCAAAAACTATATATTTAAGAGAAGGATTGGAATCAGTACTTAAAACAAGGAAATTACCATTTCATATTAATAGTATAGGGTCAATGATTTCTTTACATTTCACCAATTCTCATGTCGTTAATTTTGAAACAGCTCAACAGGGTGATAATAAATATTTTAAAAATTATTTTCATGGAATGTTGGCAAATGGTGTTTATTTACCTCCAAGTGCTTATGAAAGTTATTTTTTAAATGATGCGATCACATTTTCGGATATTGATGATACTATAAAGTCATTTGAAAAAATAGCATCTAAAATTTAACAACGTAAATAATTTAAGTACTAGAACCTATTTCTTTGTCAAAAAAAAATGATTGAGAAAATAACAGGTTGTGCTTTAGAGGGAATAGAAAGTCATAAAGTAGATATAGAGGTTAACATATCTAGAGGAGCTAAATTTTTATTAGTTGGTCTTCCCGATAACGCGGTTAAAGAATCCCATTTTAGGATACTGGCTGCATTAAAAAATAACGGATACAAAATCCCAGTAAAAGAGATTATTATAAATCTAGCTCCGGCAGATTTAAAAAAGGAAGGGAGCTCCTATGATTTGCCAATTGCAATTGGTATACTTTGTGCTTCTGAGCAACTTAAACCAGGGCTTTTTAAAGACTTTATAGTCATGGGAGAGCTTTCTTTGGATGGTAAATTAAGACCTGTAAAAGGAGTGTTGTCTATGACTATAAAAGCAAAACAAATGGGAATGAAAGGTATTGTTGTTCCTCAAGAAAACGCAAACGAAGCTAGACTGGTAAAGGGAATAAAAATTGTAGGTGCCTATAATCTCAAAGAATTAATACAGCATTTTCAAGGAACAAAAGAAATTTTGAATAAAAAAGAAATAGCAGTTATAAAACCATTCAACAGCTATTTAGATTTTGTAGACGTAATTGGCCAGCAAATAGCTAAAAGAGCTATTGAAATTGCAGCAGCTGGTGGACATAATATATTATTAATTGGCCCCCCAGGATCTGGTAAATCAATGTTAGCGAAACGAATTCCAACAATATTACCCAATCTAACAGAAAAAGAAATGTTAGAAACAACAAAAATTTATTCATACTTAGGAAGATTCAACCAAAAAAATAAATTAATATATAAACCACCTTTTAGAAATCCACATCATACAATTTCTGATGTTGCTTTGGTTGGTGGAGGGTCTCACCCCAAGCCAGGAGAGATTTCTTTAGCTCATAATGGTGTTCTTTTTTTGGATGAACTACCAGAATTTAAAAGAAAGGTTTTAGAAGTTTTACGTCAGCCTCTCGAAGATGGGCAAGTAACTATCTCTAGAGCATCAGGTACAGTAAATTTTCCTTCAAATTTAATGTTAGTAGCGGCTATGAACCCTACTCCTGATGGAGGATATTTTAGTGCATCAAGTACTAGACAATCTTACCATAGAACTCAACAGTATCTATCTAAATTAAGTCAACCTTTATTAGATCGAATCGACCTTCAAATTGAGGTGGAATCTGTTTCAATAGATAGATTAACTAGTGTTAAAAGAGAAGAAGAAAATAGTGATACTATAAGAAAAAGAGTTCAGAAAGCTAGAAAAGTTCAAATAAGTCGACAGTCCAAAATAAATGCTCAATTAGAGAATAATGAAATCAATAAATTCTGTAATCTTAACGAAGAAACGCTTTCTTTTTTACGTAATGCATCTATAAAATTAAATATTTCTGCAAGAAGTTTTTCAAGAATTAAAAAGATATCTAGGACAATAGCAGATTTAATTGCTTCAAAGAATATTGAAATTGAACATGTAGCAGAAGCTATACAGTACAGAAGTTTAGAAAGATTAAAGCAGTTTTTAAATTAATTGCTTAAAATCATATTTTTAGCTCTATCATCTCTTACTTTATAAGAGTTGTATAATGCTGGGTAGTAACCTTGCTCAATCTGAGTTCTTATTTCTTTTTGCTTACTTTCTGCTTTTGTAGATATAGATCTTTCTTCTACTACTGAATTATTGTTTTGTGATTCCGCTTGTATTACGTAAACTCCTTTTTTTCCTTCAATAATTGGAGACATTTCATTGGCATCTAAACTAAAAATATAGGCCATTACTTTTGGCTCTGCAACTTCTTGGCTATTATTCCCAATATTAACATCGCTGTATTTAACAAACTTACTTTCGACATTACTAGTTAATATTTTAGAGACACTATCAATAGTTTTAAGGGAGCTAATCTTATTTGCAAATGTTTTTTGATAATATATTGCTTTAAGATGATTCTTCATTAAAGGCTCCATGAGCGTATTTAAATTTTTATAGGATGTAACATCGGCAACAATTTTCTCTTTTACAACAGCTAAAACTAATTGATTATTAGAAATATATTCTGGTTCTAATAAATCACCTGAATTACTATTAAAAGCCCACCTAGCTATATTCATATTTCTGTTAAGGTCTGCAGGCCCATAAAGTCCAGATGTTCTTCTGTTTGGATAAATCAAAGGAACATACCCAGAAGATTTAACTTCAAAACCATATTCGTCTGCCGCTGTAGTGAAATCTGTAGAATCTGCCTTGTAGTAAAAGGCTAATGCAACTGAATCGTAATATTCATTTTGTGTTGTTTTACTTACTTGTATAGTTTCATCAACTACAGCTATTTTTTTAAAAGAACCAGTTTTTCTTCCAAGAACCTGAATAATATGAAAACCGTAAGTGGTTCTTACAACTCCAGATTTACCGATTCTTTTTGAAAAACTAAATTCTTCGAATTCAGGAACCATTTGACCTTTAGGAAACCAAGAATATACTCCGCCATTAGCTACTGAACCCGGATCATCTGAATATTTAGAAACCAAACTACTGAATTTACTACTATCTCTTCTTACAGCATATAGAATACTATCTGCTAGTCTTTTATTTTTGTCATCATCAACATCACCTTCTTTAGAATTAATTAAAATATGTCTGACTTTAGCTTGTTCTTCATCACCTGTTTCGTAAATCTTAACAAGTTGAATTTTGTCTCCATTTACAAATGGTCCAATTATATCACCTTTAGAACTATTTTTGATTTTCTCGTCAATAAATGATGAAAATTTACCACCCTTGTAAGGTTGACCAGTGAAATTCCCGCTTGGTCTTGGACCATATGGAGATTGAACCATCATCGGAGTTTCTGCATAATTTGCAACAAATAAAGAGTCGTTTTTAGAAGACTGAAAATCTTCCTTAAGTGATTCCATTCTTTCAGTATAATTTCTAATATCAGACGCAGAAGGTTTAAAAGTAAGAATTGAGTAATCATAAGACACTAAATTTTGTCTTTGTTCCCAAACTTTTTCGTTCGAATGTTCGTTGTAATATTCTTGTCTTTTTTGTTCGTCTAAGGAAATTAAGGTATCGTTAATATTATCATAGCTTACGAAAACGTATTTAATGTTAGCAGAAATTTTGTCTTCATTAGCAAATTTTTTAGCTTCTTGTACTGTTGTAAATACTCCGTTTTGAAGCATTGCCCCGTACTTGTTAATTCTCCTTTCATTTTTTAATGGATCTTCTATGTTGTTTTTTAAGTCTCTTTTGGATTCAGGATTATCAGGAAGATTAATTATTCTATTGGTTTTCCAAATATTAAAGGAGTCTTTGTTGTATAGACCATCTTTTACAAATAATTCTTTTAAAGAAGATGGTAATGGATTTTCACCATTGAGAAGGCCTTGATTTAGTTCTTCAGCAGAAACACTTAAACCTACTTTTTCTAATTCGAAATGATAAATAGTATCAGAAATCATTTGATTCCATGTAGTAACTTTTAATTGGTCTTCGTCCGCACTTGTTAGACTACCATTACCTCCTGAATTCATATTATTCATTCTTAAATTATTTCTTGTTCTGTTTTCTTTGAAATAATATTTCCAGTCGTTTGCATCGATTTCTGAGTTATTAAATAAACCCAGGGTTGAATTAGCACCCCCAGAAAACTGATTCAATAAATCATTTACTGGAATTATGAAAAGGAAAAGGCCGAGCCCTACCATTGTTACTAAAAGTCCAGATTTCTCCCTAATTTTTCCTATAATAGCCATCTATGTAATTGTTAAAAGTTTGCGAATATACAATGGAATAAGCATATATGAAAATTACTTTTTGATATCTCTACATTTCAAAGGTTTTAATTAATATTTTTGCAACATGATAAATTGGTTTGGTTACTTCAAGGCTTTACATCTTATTTTCATGGTCAGCTGGTTTGCTGGAATGTTTTATATGGTAAGACTCTTTGTTTATTATTCGGAATCTGAGGATAACCACGGAAAGAATTCAAGTATTTTTAAGTCGCAATATTTACTTATGCAAAAGAGACTTTGGAAGATTATAGCTTGGCCTGCAATGGTTTTAACATTAATATTTGGTTTTTCAATGCTTTACATACAGCCCTTTTATTTAGAACTTCCATATATGCATGTGAAGCTTTTTTTTATTTTTTTGTTAGTTATTTACCACTTAATTTGTCATTATATATTTCTTAAGCAAAAAAATGAAGCATCCAATTTTACATCCACACAATTACGTGTTTGGAACGAAGTAGCAACCCTTTTTTTAGTTGCAATTATCTTTATTATTGTTTTAAAAAATCAACTAGATGGAATTTACGGTACTGTAGGTTTTATTTTATTTGGCGCCTTGCTCTTTGCAGCTGTTAAATGGTACAAGAAAATTAGAAATTCCAAGTAATTTTAAACAAACGCCCTGTTTTTATCAACATCACAAGATTTAACTTTATTAATTACTTTATAGTTGTTAAAATTGTCAGCAATTATAAAAAAACACCATGAAAGATGAAAAACATATTAAAAGTGCTTTAATTTCTGTTTTTTCAAAAGAAGGTTTAGCGGAACTTGTTTCTTTGTTAGATAACCATAATGTTACAATCTATTCTACTGGTGGCACACAAAAATATATTGAAAACCTAGGTGTTACAGTTATTCCGGTTGAAGATATAACAGAATACCCATCAATATTGGGTGGAAGAGTCAAAACACTTCACCCGAAAGTTTTTGGTGGCATCTTAAATAGGAGGTCTAATGAAAATGACCAGAGTCAAATAAAAGAATATAAAATACCAAGCATTGACCTTGTTGTAGTTGATTTGTATCCGTTTGAAAAGACAGTCAGTTCTGGTTCAAGCGAAGATGACATTATTGAGAAGATTGATATCGGTGGAATATCATTGATAAGAGCAGCCGCAAAAAATTTTAAGGATATCACCGTTCTTTCTAAAAAAGAGCATTATGTTGATTTGTGTAATATAATATCCAACAAAAATGAAGCTTCAACATCAATTGATGAAAGAAAGTTATTTGCAACAGCCTCTTTTTCAGTTTCTAGTAAATACGATACCGCAATTCATAATTATTTTAGTGGAAATCAATCTAAAGAACTTCGATATGGAGAAAACCCCCATCAAAAAGGTTGGTTCAGCGGAAATCTAAATGAAGTTTTCTCACAATTACACGGAAAACAAATTTCTTACAATAATTTACTCGATATTGATGCTGCAATCATGTTAATGGAGGATTTTAAAAATTCACTCCCGACGTTTGCTATTTTAAAACACAACAATGCCTGTGGTTTTGCAACAAGACGAATTTTAAAAGACGCATATTCTGCGGCTTTAGAAGCAGACCCTATTTCTGCATTTGGTGGAATCTTAATTACCAATCACGAAATTGATTTAGAAACAGCAACAATTATTAATACTCTTTTTTGCGAGGTAGTTATAGCGCCTTCATATAATACTGAAGCATTGGAATTATTAAAAAGTAAAAAAAATAGAATTATTCTTGTTCAAAAAAATGCTGAATTTTCTACTACGATTGAAAGATCGTGTTTAAACGGAAAGTTAATTCAGCAACGAGATGAGTCAATTGAAAAAATTGAAACTTTTGAATTGAAAACAAATGTTTCTCCTACTGCAAATCAAATGGAGGACTTGTTTTTTGCTAATAAATTAGCAAAGCATACCAAATCAAATACGATAGTTTTAGTTAAAAATCAACAATTACTAGCTAGTGGAACAGGACAAACATCAAGAGTTGATGCACTTAATCAAGCACTTAATAAAGCCAAAACATTCAATTTCAATCTTAAAGATTCAGTGATGGCTTCAGATGCTTTTTTCCCTTTTCCAGACTGTGTTGAGATTGCAGGAAAGGAAGGTGTTAATGCTGTTATTCAACCAGGTGGCTCTGTCAAAGACAATTTGTCCATAGATTTTTGTAATAAAAATAAAATTGGTATGGTTTTTACTGGAATTAGACATTTTAAACATTAAATTTACATTTATGGGGTTATTTAATGTATTTACACAAGAAGTTGCTATTGATCTGGGTACAGCTAATACTTTAATTATAAACAATGATAAAGTAGTAGTTGACGAACCATCTATAGTTGCAATGGATAGAACCACGGGAAAAGTAATTGCTATTGGAAGAAAAGCACAGCAAATGCACGGTAAAACCCACGAAAATATTAAAACAATTAGACCACTAAAAGATGGTGTTATTGCAGATTTTCAAGCTGCAGAACACATGATAAGAGGAATGATAAAAATGATGAAAGGTGGCAGTAGGTATATTCAACCTACCATGAGAATGGTAATATGTATTCCATCTGGGATAACGGAAGTAGAAAAAAGAGCAGTTCAAGATTCTGCAGAGCATGCAGGTGGTAAAGAAGTTTATCTTATCCACGAACCTATGGCTGCGGCAATTGGTATTGGTGTAGATGTTGAAGAACCAATGGGGAACATGATTATTGATATTGGTGGTGGTACTTCAGAAATTGCTGTTATTGCACTTGGAGGTATAGTTTGTGACAAATCAATAAGAGTAGCTGGTGACGACTTTACAAGTGACATAGAAGAATACATGAGAAGGCAACATAATATTTTAATTGGGGAGAGGACAGCAGAGCAAATCAAGATTGAAGTTGGAGCTGCTTTGGATAAATTAGAAAACCCTCCTGAAGATTATGCAGTTAGAGGAAGAGATTTAATGACAGGTATTCCTAAAGAAATTCATGTTTCTTATAAAGAAATTGCCCATTCTCTAGATAAATCCATTTCAAAAATTGAGGAAGCTATATTAAGTGCTTTAGAGATGACTCCACCAGAACTTTCTGCGGACATTTATAAAACAGGAATTTATTTAGCTGGAGGCGGTTCAATGTTGAGAGGACTGGATTCAAGAATATCTACGAGAACTAAATTACCAGTTCATATTGCTGAAGATCCATTAAGGGCAGTGGCAAGAGGAACGGGAATTGCACTAAAAAATATTGATAACTATCAATTTTTAATTAAGGCTTAGAATCATAATAATATAAATGAGAAATATAATTCTGCTTATTCAAAAGTACAGAAACTTTCTTTTTTTCTTGTTTTTAGAATCTACTGCTTTATTTTTTTTATTTAGTGCTACTAATAATTATCATCATTACCATTATTTAAGTTCAAGTAATAGTTTATCTGCTGGACTTCTTAACTATCAATCCAGTCTATTTTCTTATTTTTCTTTGAGTGAAGTCAACAATGATTTAATGATTGAAAATGCTTATTTAAAAGAACAAATTTTAAATAAAAACTTAGTTGTTGGTAAAAAATTTATAAAATCTAACGATACAATTTATAGAAAAAACTTTTTATTTAAAGAAGTAAATATTGTCAATTCTCAATTCAAGTTTTACAAAAATAATTTAATAATTAATGCAGGCTCTCAAAATGGAGTTGTCCCAAAAATGGGACTTATTGGAACTAAGGGAGTTATAGGAATAGTAACCAACGTAACTAAAAACTATGCTACTGTGAGACCCGTAATAAATCCAAATTTTGGATTAAAAATTCTTCATCAAAAAACGAACGCTTGGGGAGACCTTCTTTGGATTCCCGAAAAAAATAATTTTAATTCAGTTTATGTGAATAATATTCCAATATATACTAAAGTCCATGAAAATGATTTTTTTGTTACTTCTGGAGCTGAGGGTATTTATCCTAAAGGAGTTAAAATAGGTAGAGTTATAAGTATTAGTAAAAATATAGAAGACCAGACATTAGATATTGAACTGAAATTAGAGGAAAATTTTTCTAGTTTAAAAATTGGATTTCTTGTTAAGAATAACTTTCAAGAAGAGCTCAATAAACATTTAAAATTTGAATGATATTAGAATTTAAAAATATTGCATGGTTTTTAGGTTTAATAATATTTCAAATATTTGTTATTGATGCTATAGATCTTGGGACTTACTCCTATTTTTTTTCTCCAATTATTATCGCATTTTTTATTCTAAAACAAAGGCTAAGCACAACAGTTTTTCAACTTTTAATTATTGCATTTTTTTTGGGAATGATTACGGATATTTTTAGAAATACTTTGGGATTAAATACTTTTGTATTACTAATGATTACTTATTTAAAGCCTACTTTTTTATATAGTATAACATCTACTGAAGATATTGAAAAAGATGTAGAATTAAATATATTCAATATTGGAATCCTTAGATTTTTATTATTTTTTGGGTCTAGTCTTTTTTTTTATCATTTATTGTTTTTTTTAATAGAACAATTTTCTTTTCAAAATCTCTTCACTTTACTACTTAGATCACTTATCAATACCATCTCATCTTTGATGGTATTATTGTTTTTACAATATGTCTTTATTTCTAGAAAATAATGGATCCTTTTAAGAATAGAAGGTGGGTTATTATACTAATTATAACTAGTGTTGGAATAATTTTTTCTTTAAGGCTATTTTATATTCAAGTAATCAACCATGATTGGTCTGAAAGAGCGGCTGAAATTAGTCTAACAACTGAAAACTTGCAACCTCCAAGGGGTTTTATTTACGATAGAAATAATAATCTATTAGTAGGAGCAGCTACACTTTACGATTTATTTATTCTTCCAATTGCTGTTAAGGAAAAAGATACTGTAATTATCTGTGATGTATTTAATTTTACCAGATCTGATTTTAGAGAAATTCTTAACCAAGCTTCTAGCGGTTACAATGTCCCTTACAAGCCTTCAGTTTTCATTAAATCAATGTCTCAGTTAGAACATGCTAAAATCTCGCCATTTATTGGGCAAATATCTGCTATTCATGCAGAATCTAAGCTTGACAGGGGGTATCCTTTTCCCATAGCTTCTCACTTACTTGGTTATATTAGAAGAATAGATGAAAAGCAATTTCAAAAAACAAGAAAAGAAGACGATTTATTTTATACTAAAAATGATTTTATTGGAATTACAGGATTAGAAAATCAATATGAAAAATTATTAAGAGGCGAAAGAGGAAATATAAATTATCTTAAAGATTATGCAGGTAATAAAATGGAGACTGTCGATAAAACCCCGCCTAAAGCCGGAAAAAGTTTGTTGGTAACCTTAGACGCCAAACTTCAAAAATTAGGTGAAGATTTAATGAAAAATAAAATTGGTTCTATTGTTGCTCTCGAGCCTTCAACTGGTGAAGTTTTAGCAATGGTCTCTGCACCAAGTTATAATCCATCTTTATTGACAGGTAGAAATTTTGCTAATGAATTTAAAAATTTAAAACAAAATGATTCTTTAAAGCCATTAATTAACAGACCTGTTTATAACGACAAATACAGACCAGGTTCAATTTTTAAACTTGTCCAAGCTCTTATAGCATTAGATGAGGGCGTAATCACTAAAGAAACTGGTTTTGCATGTAATAAAAACACAATTGGATGTCATAATCATGAAAAACCTAACAGCCTTTTAAAAGCAATTAAACACAGTTGCAATCCGTATTTTTTTCATGTTTATAAACGGCTAATTATGAAGAATAGTAACGGAAACATTTTCGAGACGAGCAGATTTGGTCTGCGAATTTGGGAAGAAAAAGTTAAATCTTTTGGCTTTGGTAGCCCATTAGGAATTGATTTGCCAGATGAAAAAAGCGGATTTATACCAAATGTAGAATTTTATGATAGATGGTATGGGAAAAAGAGATGGGCATTTAGCACTATATATTCAAACAGTATTGGAGAAGGAGAAATAGGGGTGTCGCCAATTCAAATGGCTAATCTGGCAGCTATTATCGCTAACAAAGGATTTTATTATACTCCTCACGTAGTTAAAAAAATTGAGGATGAAGAATTGAGTAATAAATACAAAATTAAATACTACACAGATATTGAAGAAAATCATTTTGAAATAATTACCAAAGCCATGAATGAAGTGGTCAATAATGGAACTGGCAGAAATGCAAGAATTGATAGTATTGAAGTTTGTGGAAAAACTGGTACGGTTGAAAATAAAAACTTTAACGATCATTCTGTTTTTATATCGTTTGCACCGATGAGTAAACCAAAAATAGCCATTGCTGTTTATGTAGAATATGGTACTTGGGGAAGTAAATGGGCTGCTCCGATTGCAAGTTTAATGATGGAAAAATATATAAATGGTAAACTTTCAGAAAAGTCTTATCAAAAAATGTTAGAAATTCAACAGTCAGTTATTCTAGATAAGAATACAAAATTTTAAAATGAAACACAGAAATCTATCCGTATGGAGAAATATTGATAAACCCTTGGTTTTGTTTTATGTAATATTATCAATAATTGGATATTTGATTATGTTTTCAAGTAGTTTTAAGGGCACAGAGTTTCAGGACTTCGTTTGGAATTCAAATTACGGTAAGCAACTGATTTGGTTACTCTTAACTTCTTTTTTAGGTGTAGTTATTCTACTTATAGATGGTAACTTAATTAAAAATAGCTCCTATTTAATTTATGGAGTTATTATTTTCCTACTATTTATAGTATTACTAATGCCTCCTTTAAAAGGAGCACGTTCTTGGTTTTATTTTAGTGGATTTTCTTTTCAACCATCCGAACTAATCAAGTTAGCTCTGAGTTTAGCGCTAGCAAAACTTTTAAGTGATGTTGGTTCTAAATTCCAAGATTTTAAAACTAAATTAAAAGCTTTTCTACTTATAATAATTCCTTCAATTTTAATTGCTTTACAACCAGATCCTGGTACTATGCTTGTCTTCACTTGCTTTGTCTTTGTATTGTATAGAGAAGGTTTATCTGGTAATTTTCTGTTAGTTGGACTTTTTACAGTTTTAATTGCAATAGTTGGTATATTTTTAAAGGCTTCTAACTCTGTTTTTTATATTGGAGAAACCATGGTTTCTGGAAATTTATTTTTCGGATTCTTTTTAATAATTGGTTTTATTTTCTCCTTTTTAATTATTAGATACTTTGTTCTTCCTAGGTTTAGGAAACAAAAAATAAGAAGCTTGATTTTAATTGGTGTTTTGGGGCTTTCAATTTCGGGAGGAATAAACGTTGTTTACGATTCTGTTTTTAAAGACAGACATAGAACTCGTTTCCAAATTATGTTTGGAATAAAAGAAGACAGACAAGGTGCAGGGTATAATATATATCAGGCTCTTTCAGCTATAGGTTCTGGCGAGGGCTTTGGTAAAGGATTTTTAAAGGGAACTTTAAGTAATGATAAATACAAACATGTACCAGAACAGAATACTGATTTTATATTTTGTGTTTTAGCTGAGGAGTGGGGTTTTATGGGCTCTTTAATTTTTATTATTCTGTATTTATCTATGTTGGTTAGAATTATAGCTGTTGCAGAAAGACAGAGAAGTAAGTTTACCAGAATTTATGGGTATTGTGTTTCTGGAATATTATTTTTTCATTTTATGATTAATGTCGCTATGGTGATCGGATTAGCCCCAGTTATTGGTATTCCACTTCCTTTTTTTAGTAAAGGCGGATCAGCCATTTTATCATTTGGATTAATGATATTTATTATGTTAAGACTAGATGCTGAAAGAAAAGTAGTACTCAGGTAACTAATAAATTTTATGTTAGAGTGAGTGATATTTTTGAAGAAAATGATTTTCTCTTTTACTTTTCATCATGCCAACAGTTTATTTCATAAATTGATTTCACATAATCTATTTGGTATAGTTGCTTTAACACAAACCATGTTCTCAAAATTATTTCTTATTTAAAAGCCAACTAGAAGATTGAATTTTATCTCCTAATCCGTCAATAAGTTGAACGTTTAATTTTTTACATATTGGTTTTTCAGGAATGGTGTCGTTATTTTGATCTCCTCCATTTGCAAATGCTAGTTCATATTGACTTCCATGATCAGCTACTATCTTTTCAATTGTTTTACAGACAGTTCTGTCATTATCCACAGAGAGAAATGCTTTATCAACAGCTTTGATATTACTTATAATGATCATTCTTTCTTCTTCATCTTGAAATGCTTTACTGCCTTTTAATTTTCTTTGTAAATCAGAATTAACAATTACAAATAATTCATCTGAGCTCTCTTTGGCATTATTAAAATATTCGAGATGACCTTTATGGATTGGATTAAAATACCCACTTACTATAATTGCTTTTTTTCTCATTTAGATTAGTATATATATTTAAGCTCTGGTTTGTTTTTAGAATCATTTGCTTTTAAATCGGTATGGTATGTCCATTCTGGGCAATCACACTTTTTGTTTTTCTTTAAAATTTTACAAGAGTTATAGTTTAAAATTAAAATTACAATAATTGAATATTTTACAATGAATAATTTTCTCATCTAATTATTAAATTGATTAAAATTAATCAATGCATTTATGGATTCACAATTATTATTGTTTATTTTGGTTAATATAAAATCAGATGATAAAAAACTTCGGGAAATATATTTTAATGTTGTATTACATTTTTCATAAACCTGAAAAGTTTGGAGTTTATTTTAAGAGATTATCACATGAAGTTATAGAACTAGGAGTTAAATCCTTATTTATAGTTTCGATAATGTCAGCTTTTATGGGAGCAGTACTTGTAATTCAAACTGCTACAGCAATTGAATCGGCTTGGATCCCTGATTATACAGTTGGTTTTACAGTGAAACAGTCCATGTTATTAGAATTTTGCCCAACAATAATTTCTTTAATATTAGCTGGAAAAGTTGGGTCTAGTATTGCCTCTGAATTAGGTTCAATGAAAGTTACAGAGCAAATAGATGCTCTTGAAGTAATGGGTGTAAATTCTATAGGCTATTTAATAGGTCCAAAAATATTAGGTTCCTTATTTATATTCCCTATTGTTATAACCTACAGTATGTTTTTTGGTTTTATGGGTGGTGGATTAGTTTGTTATTTTACTGAAATTATTCCTGTTAATCAATATATTCTTGGTATAAGATCTTTTTCTGAAGATAATTTTACATTTATTAGGTACGCTTTAACCAAAACTGTAGTTTTTGCTTTTCTAATCACAAGTATTTCAAGTTATTTTGGTTACTATTTAAAAGGTGGTTCATTAGCGGTCGGTAAGGCTAGTACCAATGCTGTTGTCTACAGTAGTATTTTTATTTTATTTGCTAATTATATATTAACTCAATTAATGTTAATATGATAACCGTTAAAAATATATCTAAATCTTTTAATGGGACTCAGGTTTTAAAAGACATTTCATTTGGATTTGAGAAAGGTAAAACTAATTTAATTATTGGTAAAAGTGGTTCTGGTAAATCAGTTTTAACTAAATGTATAGTTGGTTTATTTGAACCAGATGAAGGAGAAATATTTTATGATAATAGAGATTTTTTAGCTTTAAAGTCTAAAGAAAAAAAAGACCTTCGAAAAGAAATGGGTATGTTATTTCAAGGCAGTGCTCTTTTTGATTCACTATCCGTTGAAGAGAATGTCGCCTTCCCTTTAAGAATGTTTACAAATATGTTGGAAGACGAAATATTGGAAAGAGTCAATTTTTGTTTAAATAGAGTCAATATTTTAAATAAAAATAATTTGTATCCTTCTGAGCTTAGTGGAGGGATGCAGAAAAGAGTTGCTATTGCTCGAGCGATATCTCTTCAACCTAAATATTTGTTTTGTGACGAACCAAATTCGGGATTAGACCCTGTTACAGCAATTGTTATAGATGAACTTATCAAAGAAATTACAGATGAGTATAAAATGACGACTATTGTTATTACACATGACATGAATTCTGTCCTGGAAATTGGTGACAATATACTGTTTATTGATAATGGTATAAAAAAATGGGAGGGAAGCAAAAATGAAATTCTCAACGTAAAGGTTCAGGAACTACATGATTTTGTTTACGTTTCAAAGTTTTTACAAAATATAAAACCTAAGTAGTTAAAAAAATGTGCTAAAAAAATGTGCTAAAAAAAAGGCCTCTAATGAGGCCTTTTTTAATAATTTTTAATAAATAATATATCTATTATTTATTGATTATAATGTTAAGTTTAGCTGATCTACCATCTTCTAAATTCAAATCAAATATGTAATTTCCATTTGAGATTTCAGATACATCTACAGACACTAAATTATTTACATTAACAGTTTTTGTTGTAACAACTTTTCCTGTTACATCTAAAATATTAATTGTTCCTTTTCCTTTATATCCATTTAATGGTATAGTCACTAAGTTTACAGCAGGATTAGGATAAGCATCAATTTTAGATAGTTGATTTTCTTCAACTTTTAGGTTAGTAGTTAATTCAACAGAAATACCAGCAGTAACATCACTACCAAACCCAGTTAAAAACCATGATCCGTTATTTTCAACAACACTTACTGGTTGTTTGTAAACGTTTTCAATATTCTGGACATAATCTAATTTGTCATCAAATCCAATATAAATATCTGTATCGTAAGTGTTTACACAAAATAAATATCTTTGATTATCTACTAAATCTACAGGATCAGTAAATGGTACATAAATCTCTGCATAAGCTGAATCTGAAGGGTAAGTATATTCTCCTGTTCCAATTGTATTTATCATTGTTATGTCAGCAGCAGGATCATCTAAATCAAGAAATGCATCACCCCATTCATGTAGGTAAGTTGTAAAGTACCTGTTAGAAAGATCACAACCACTACATACAGCAGCAAAACTTAACCCCATTGCCGCCATTCTGCTTGCATTAGGATCTAAGAAAGGTGCACAAACACTAACACTTCCAGTTGCATTATTTGGCCTGTAAAATGGACTCAATACCATTTCTTCATTAGTGTCTAGAGGAACATTAGAATATTTTGTATTACTAATATGGAAATCTTGTGATATTTCATTGTCACTTGTAAATTCATCTCCAGTAGTATCTACACTGTAAGTTAAATTATACATTCCTGTGCTATATGATGCCTGGCTGAAAGTAGGCAATGAAAAATATGCACTATCACCAGCTAAAATTGGGGTAGAGGCTGTAGACTGATCGTATAAGGTAGTAGCACCAAATGTAATTTTTGCATTTAGAATCGCGTTGTTATCAAGATTTCCTTTATTTACAACCCAAGTTCCAACTTGAACATCATATTCTGAGTTGTCTTGTGCATATGCAGCTGGAGTTGATGCTGCTTCTGGTCTAATAACATCAGCAGCTGTTATAGAAAGGTTGTTATCAAAATTTCTAGCACCTATAAATGCTACTACAGGTCCATTTGCCATTTCGGCTGTAATTACTGCACCAGTTGCGTCCTCGATAAAAATTGCTGGAATTGTACAAACTGCACCACTGTCTCCAGGAGCCATATTTACAAGTCCTGGTTCTCTATTAATTATTATGACAGCTCTAGCACCTGCTTGCTCTGCATAATATATTTTTGTACCAAATTGGCAAGTGTTTCTCCAAATAACAGCTATTTTACCAGTTAAGTCATTGGTTAATGGAAAACAACCCTCTTGAGAAATAGGATTTCCTTGTGGGTTTGTTCCTGCTGTACCATCTTCGACAAACATTAAAGTATCCATGATTGCATTAGCTGTATCAGTTAAATCTGGACTTCCCCATCCGGCAACATCATTGGTTGATGAAAATCCGTAAGCTCCACCTATTGATGAAGGGGATTCAATTGTAAACTCAACAGTACCTTGACTAAAAGAGTTAATACATGTGAATAATAAAACGAATGTACTTAGTAATAGTTTTTTCATATCGTATTTTTTATTTGTTAATATTTAGTTAAATATATAAATTTTATTAATTATATAAAATTATTGTTTGTGCTAATAAATAAAAAAGGGGAGTCACCTCCCCTTTAAAATTTGAGCTACTATTTATTTATTGTATAGTAATCTTTTGAGAGTAAAATCCTTGAGAATTTTTAATATCAATTAAGTATATTCCTTTAGAATAGTTATCGGTATTAACCTTAATTATTGAATTGAACTTTTTAGAATAGACTATTCTACCTGACATATCTTTAATAATTAATTCACTAGTCTCATTAGAGTTAGAATTAATATTAATGAAGTTTGAAGCTGGATTAGGGTAAATTTCTACATTAATTAACCTTTCAGATATTCCAGTATTGTCTATAGAATTGTCCCCTAAGTTCAATCTAATTGCAAACGCATTACCATTTGAATATGCTTGATCTAATGGATACCAAATTGCACTTGACATTCCAGGTTGTACAACAGTTGCATCGTCTATTATTCCGATATCAAAAGTTCCACCACCACTGTAAAGTTCTAAAGCTGCATAATATTTTCCAGGTGTTATTGGTAGGCTCTCAAAAACATTACCATTTTGAAAACCTACTGGAATTTCAATGTAACCATTTGCAACATCATTAGTGGTTACTAAATATAAATCAGAGGTGAAAATTGCATTTCCAAAGTTTCCAGTATTAAATTCTGTAGAATCAATAATATATAGAATTACTTCTGCGTCTGCAACAGTATTAGTCGTAATTAAAGCCTTTACAGAATTTATAGTATCGTTATTTAAGAAAGGAAACATGGTAGCACAAACTAAACCATCTGATGCATCAGCTGGCCAAGAATAACTTCCGTAAGAACCTAGTGCTTGCGTTCCAGAAGGATGATTATCAATACCATCTAAAGAGTAGATATTAGTTGTTATTTCAAAACTTCTTTCTAGGACATTGTCTCCAAAATTTGCACCACCAACTTGATCAGAATCTGAACTTACTGTATAAGTACCTTGGTAAACTCCAGTTCCAATTAACGAAAGGTCTGTTAATGTCTCAACAAAACTACTAGAATCCGCGTATAACGTATCAGCCATAGTTGCTATTGCTGTAAATGAACCAAAATCAGCGTTTAGAGTAACATTAGATTGGCCATTAACACCATCGTTTTTTACTTCTACTCCAACAATCCAGTCTAAATCCATTTGTGTAATAGGAGTTCTTCCATATTCAGCAAACTCTGTAGTCTCACCGTAAATCCAAGCAGCATTGTTCTGAACATTATTTAGATCTTTTCTAGAAATTTTAACATCGTCAACTGCCCAGTACCAAGCCCAAAAGTCGTTGTCTTCGTAATAAAACTGAATTAATACCTGAGATTGTCCGCCGATATCAGCAGAAACGTCAATACTTGTAATTTCTGGATTTCCAGAGTTCTGATCGTTTGGATATCCTGAATTGTTGGTAATTTCATATTGAACCCATGAAGTTCCGTTATCACCAGATACTCTTACTCCTCTAGTATCCTGCCACCATCTGTAGTTATGAGAAAAAGATAAAACAACACTGCTTTCACCGGTTAAATCAATAGGTGCAGAAGTTGTTGCAGTAACAAATATTGGTGTTCCATCTCCGTCAGCACCACCACAAGCATCAGAATTAATAAATAAGTATCCGTTGGAAGCAGTTGCTGAGGCAAAAGGAGATAAAGCACCTACAGGTATTAAACTAGCGTCTGTTTCAAACCTCCATTGTGCTGTTGATCCTGTGTTTGGATCTATTGCAACAGTACCTGGAGAAGTACACGGAGAAGTAGAACTTATTGGTGTTGAGTTGGCATAATCAAAACCTCCAGTAATATTATATCCTGAATATGTACAAGAGTTGTCAAGAATCCAGTCACTTGCATTATCGAATTGATCCTCCCAAAGAACAACTCCTTTAGGTTGTGCTTCAAAGTTTGGTCTAACTTTTTCGATAATAACTTCGTGCTTTTTCGCAAGCTGATTAGAAGATGATTGAGCGCTAAAAGCAAAGCTAGTAAGCGCACATAGTAGAGCAATATAAATTTTTTTCATTTTTGTTTCATTAAGTTTATCTAAACAATAATAAGAAAAAATAACAATTAAGCTTAGTAGAGTATTAATTTTTCTTGTTTGGGTTAAACAAAACAAATATTATCTCACAATTGATAGCTTTTTTGTATAAGTTTTAAAGCTGTTTTTCACTTTGATAAAGTAACTACCATTGCTTAAATTTTTAAAGTCTATTTGGACGGTATTCAAAAAAGTTCCAGATAATAACGTTTTACCTCTTACGTCGATTATTTCATAAAAACTATTTAGGTCGTTATTTATTTCAAGATTTATATGATATTTCGCTGGATTAGGATAAAAATTTATTTTAACATCATTATTGTCTGCAACCCCAACATTCGCTCCTAAATTCATTCTTATTGCAAAAGCATTTCCATTGGTGTAAGCCTGGTCTCCTGGAAACCAAATAGCACTTGACCATCCTGGTTGTATAACTGTATTATCGTCAAGAATTCTTATGTCATATGTGTTTCCTCCACTGTATAATTCTAAAGCTGCATAATAGTTTCCTGGTGGAAGTGTTAAATTTTCCCATGTTGAATTCCCTATTGAGTAAGCAACGGGAATTTCTATGTAACCATTACTAATATCTTGGGGAGTTACTGTGTATAAGTCTGAAATAAAGTAAGAATTACTAAATAAACCATTTGTAAAACTTAAGGAATCTAAAATATATAAGATCACTTCACTTTGGGCAATAGAAGAACTTTGTAAATATGCCCTCACAGAATTTACAACTTCTTGTTGTCGAAACGGATATAAAGTTGCACAAATTAAACCATCTGCTGCGTTAGTCCAAGAGTTACTTCCAAGTGACCCTATAGATTCATAATCTGTAGGATGATTACCTAATCCATCTAAAGAATAAATATCACTTGTTACTTCAAAGTTTCTTAAGTATACATTATCATCAAAGTTTCCTGAACCTAAAGTGTCACCCATTGAACTAGCTGTTATCGTTCCGCTATAGTTCCCGATTGAAAGTGTAACAGGATTTAAACTTTCAACTGATTTTATAGAATCACTAGCAATTGTAGAAGTTGTTGCGGAAGTTGTGAAATTTGTGGGTCCTGTAAAATCTCCATTTACAATAATATTATTTTGATCCATGGAGCCGTAATTATAAACAGATGCGCCAACATAATAATTTTGTTCTGCTTGAGAAAGTGGTATTCTTCCATATTCTGCACCATAACTATTCTCGCCATATATCCAAGAAGATAGGTTTTGGACATCATTTTCTGGCGGAACTGTAATTTTTAAGTCATCGATTAACCAACCATAACCAGATCCATAGGAATCATCGTTACTATCACTGGTCCACCTAAATCTAATTTTCACACCAGACTGACCTCCAACAAATGAAGAAATATTAATTCCTATAAGTTCTTGAACAGCTGGGTCGTTAGTAGTAACTTGATCGTTTAATTCAATTTGTGTCCAGGTAGCTCCAAAATCAGTAGATAATTCAACGAAAGTTTTGTCATAATTAAAAGCTCTGTATAATTGTTCAAATTCTAAGGCCACAACAGGATAATTTGTTAAATCTAGCGTGTCGTTAAGTTCTATAATTGCGTCTTGATAATCGATGGGTCCATTTATTAGGTATTGAATCCCATCAAAAACAGCAAAACCATCAGCAGCTGATGAAGATGCCATTGCTCCCATATATTGATCTACATACTGTGGAGTAGTAGTCACAATTTGCCACTGTCCTTGTAAATTTGCAGCACTTATAGTCCAGTCATTTATGTTGTTGAAAGTATTATATGCAATAGTGTCACTGGTCGACTTTTGACCGTAAGAGCTGTAATTCACTAGTGGTTTGTAGTCACAGGTGTTAAAATGGCTATTTAAAATTTGCCCAAAAACTGCACTTTTAAAAAACAAGCAGATTAATAGAATATTTATTTTTCTCATAATTTTTTTAAATAATAGATTTTTCTTCTTTTTCGTATTGTTCAAGTGGTAAACAGCTGCAAACTAAATTTCTGTCACCATAGGCATTATCTACTCTCCCAATTGGAGGCCAGAATTTATTATTCATTAGACTTATATTTGGGTAAATTGCTTTTTTTCTTGAATATTTATGTTTCCAATTATCATCAATAGCTTCATGGGCTGTGTGAGGAGCGTTTTTCAGTACATTACTCTCTTGGTCATAAACTTCATTTTTAATTTCGTTAATTTCTTCTTTGATACTAATCATTGCTTCGGCAAATCGATCTAACTCCTTTAAAGATTCACTTTCAGTGGGTTCAATCATAAGGGTTCCAGCAACTGGAAAGCTTACAGTAGGGGCATGAAATCCATAGTCCATTAATCTTTTTGCAATATCTTCAACTTCAACTGCAGCTTCTTTTTTAAATGACCTGCAATCAAGTATCATTTCATGTGCAACTTTTCCAGTTGGACCACAATAAAGAACACTGTAGTGGTCTATCAATTTTGCTTTTAGGTAGTTTGCATTCAAAATCGCTATTTCTGTTGATTTTTTAAGCCCTTTTGCTCCCAATAGTTTTATGTAACCGTAGGAAATAATTAGAATTAATGCACTTCCCCATGGAGCGCCATTAATTGCTTTAATTCCTCTTTCACCACCGGTTTTTATAATTGGATTTGTGGGTAAGAAAGGGGCTAAATGTTTAGCAACACCAATAGGACCCATTCCTGGTCCACCTCCTCCGTGGGGTATAGCAAAAGTTTTATGTAAGTTTAAATGACATACATCTGCTCCAATAAGACCTGGAGAAGTCAGCCCAACTTGAGCATTCATGTTTGCTCCGTCCATGTAAACTTGACCACCTGAGTCGTGAATGATTGAAGTTATCTCTATAATATTTTCTTCAAAAACTCCGTGTGTTGAAGGATAAGTAACCATAAGTGCCGCTAAATCACCTGAATGCATTTCAACTTTTATTTTAAGGTCTTCTAAATCGATATTACCCAAATCATCACATTTAACGAGCACTACATCCATTCCAGCCATAACGGCACTTGCTGGGTTGGTGCCGTGCGCACTGGTTGGAATCAGACAAATTTTACGATGTCCTTCATTGTTAGATAGGTGATAGGCTCTGATAACCATTAAACCACTGTATTCTCCCTGAGCTCCGCTATTAGGTTGAAGAGAGACTTTATCAAACCCAGTTATTTCGGAAAGATCAGCAGCTAATTCCTTGAAAATTTGTTGGTAGCCTTCAGTCTGATTTACAGGTGTAAACGGATGAAGATTAGCAAATTCTGGCCATGTGATAGGTTCCATTTCAGTTGCAGCATTCAGCTTCATAGTACATGAGCCAAGTGATATCATGGAATGCATTAGAGACAAATCCTTATTTTCAAGCTTCTTAATATATCTCATCATTTCGGTTTCGGAATGGTAGGAATTGAAAATATTTTGATTTAATATATCAGATTCTCTTTCAAGGAATGAGTTAGTGGTATTACTGATTTTAAAAATCATTTTTGATGTTGCTTTTTTAAATCTGACAAGCGTTTTGGCTAAAAAATTTAGTTGTTCCCAAGAAACAGTTTCATCAATAGAAATGGTAGCTAAATGGTTTATATAACCAATATTAATCTGATTTTCTTCCAAATATTTTTTAAGATTCACAAGCGACTCTTCTTTAAAACAAATGGTATCAAATTGGTTTTTATTTTGAACATCAAAGCCAGCTTCAATTAAAGTTTCTTTTAAAGTCTGAGTTTTGATTTGAATTTTTTTGGCAATTTCTTTTAATCCGTTAGGTCCATGGTAAACTACGTACATACTTGCCATAACTGCTAGGAGCGCTTGAGCAGTGCATATATTTGATGTTGCTTTTCCTCTTTTAATGTGTTGTTCTCTTGTTTGAAGTGCCATTCTCAAGGCTGGATTACCGTGGACATCTAAAGAAACACCAATAATTCTTCCAGGAATATGCCTTTTATGAGATTCTTTACAAGCAAAAAAAGCAGCATGTGGACCACCATAACCCATGGGAACACCAAATCTTTGTGTGGAACCAACTACAACATCTGCTCCCCAACTTCCAGGACTCTCAAGAATTACCAAACTCATTATATCAGCGATTACAGATACCTGAATTTCTAGACTTTTAGCATTTGAGGTGAAGCTACTGTAGTCGTTAATTTCTCCATATGCATCTGGATACTGAATAATTGCTCCAAAAAACTCATTTGTTAATTCAATTTTTTCAGGATCTCCTGTTATAATTTCAATTTCAAGGGGCTCTGCTCTTGCAAAGAGAACATCTTTAGTTTGAAGAAAAATACTTTCACTAACAAAAAATTTATTTACCTTGGACTTGACCTGCCCTCTTGATCTCATGTGATAAAACATTAACATAGATTCAGCAGCAGCAGTAGATTCGTCTAAAAGTGAGGCATTAGCTAACTCCATTCCCGTTAAATCAGTAACAAATGTTTGGAAATTTAATAATGCTTCTAGTCTACCTTGTGCTATTTCTGCTTGATAAGGAGTATATGCTGTATACCAACCAGGATTGCACAAAATATTTCTTTTGATAACATTTGGTGTAATGGTTCCGTAATAACCCTGCCCTATATAGCTGTTAAAATTTTTATTTTTAAGGGCTATTTTTTTTAATTTTGTTAAATATTCTTCTTCGGAAACGGCATCTTCTACTTTTAATTCTTCATTTTTCAATATAGAATTTGGTATGGTTTCTTTAATTAGTTCATTAATCGAACCTACACCAACGGCTTTCAGCATACGTTCAACATCATTATCATTAGCACCTATATGTCTTCGTTCAAAAGAGTTTTGAATCATCTTTAATAATTTAAAAAGCAAATATATATATACAACTCATTCATTTTATATTGTTGCCGAAATGTTTAATTTTATTTTATGAATATTATTAACATATTTTTTTTTCTGATAATAATCAGTTTTACTTTTAAAGTAAATGCTCAATTTGAAAAAGAACAATATCAAGATGTTGTTTTACACCTTTTATCTGGAGACACAATCCTATACAAATTGTCAGAAAACAATACTTCTCACCTTACAGGCTTTAAAAAAAATAATAATAATGACTTTTGGAAGTTTAAAATTTTTTCTGAAGAAGATGTGGCATTTTACACAGACTCTAGTCAAAAAAAATCTTGGATGTATATACCTGATTTTAAAAATGGTAAATTCTTAAATTACTTAGAAATGGAATCTTATTTGTCAGGTAAAAAAGAAGCAAAGTATAATTATAAACCTACGAAATATCTTTGTAGTGGTGTGGCCTTTGGTTTAATTTTGGGGTTATTGGATACATATCAAAAAGATAGAGGTTTATTAAGCAAAAAAAATACTACGTTATTAATTGCAACTCCATTATTAAGTTCAATAGTTCATATAACAAAACGAAATAGAAATAAAATTGCTATGTCTGAAGAGCAAAACCAAAATATACAGTTTGAAGATGGATTTTTTTCTTTAAAAAAATCAAAAAATCATGTAGCATCTTTTGCTGGTAGTTTATTAGCTGTTATTTCCATCTTTGCAATTAATAATAATTAAATAATAAAGAATTCTTTATGCTTAGAAGAACGATAGAATTTATTATTTTTTCAAATATCTGGATCAGTTTATGTGGAGTTGGGCTCGCCATAAGTTCTTTTTTTTTGTGCAATCTAGAATTAAACTTTTTCTTTCTAGGTCTTGTATTCTTTGCTACTTTATTTGGTTATAATTTACAAAACCTAAGTAAGAAAACAATTCATAAAGAACGTTCTAAGCAAATTATTTGGATTCAATCCAATTTAATTAACATCAAAACGCTTACTACCATATCCTTTTTTTTTGTGATAATTTTCTCATTTTTTTTACTCAATATAAATTCAGTCTTATGTTCTACTCCTTTTTTCTTTTTT
>Ga0209603_1000798_pt1 | contig 36050 bp, 28 predicted proteins | sample COGITO_mtgs_1206_FD_184812 | JGI IMG/M metagenome (GOLD analysis project Ga0209603, IMG submission 184812) | Pelagic marine microbial communities from North Sea - COGITO_mtgs_120607 (SPAdes) (version 2) | ecosystem: Environmental > Aquatic > Marine > Epipelagic ... | reverse complement strand
TGAACCACCAGCCCCAACTCAATATACTTTAGAAGTTACAGCTGGAGAAGGAGGGACAGTCTCTACTGAAGGAGGAACTTTTGATGAAGGGACAGAGTTAACTATAACTGCCACTCCTGATGAAGGATACGAATTTGTTGGATGGGAAGGAAGTGATTCAACGGAGGCTTCTTTAACTGTAACCTTAGGAGCAAACACAACAATACAGGCATTATTCCAAAAAACTGTTTTTGTGTCTAGAGCACCTATTTATTCAAATTTAAATAATACTGTTGGTGTCATTCAAAGGAATAAATTCTTTCCTAATAAAAATTATGCATTTAATGAGTATAATTTAATTTATCATGATGTGGCAAAAAATGACTATTATGGTCCCCAGGGTGTTAGTGCAATTCATTTTGATTATAATAAAGATGGTTATTTAGATTTTGCATCAGTTATTATAAGCAATAACCTAAATGGTAGTAAATTATTACTAGTTAATGATTTATATGGTTCTTCAAGACATGATAGTATTATTAATTCGGATGTTAACTTAAAGTCAATTGATTATCATCATAGACCTATTTCAAGACTAGGGGACTTCAATAATGATGGGAACATTGATATTATGATGAGTGGCACAAACAGTCATAATGGATATGATTCAAGCGGAAATTTACTTTATGGAGAAAATAAAAGTTTTGAGATTTATTTATTTCAAGAGGATGGAAGTTTTACAATTAGTGAAGTTACGCCTACTACCTCTGTTCATGATTATGACACAGGAGATATAGATAATGATGGAGACATTGATATAATTTTCGTTACATATAGACAAGATGCTGATTTAACTAATCACAAATCTGGTTATCCTTACATTTATCTTAATGATGGTCAGGGCAATTTTACTGAACTTAACAGTATTGAGAAATTCAATGGGCTGGAAGAGATTACAGGTGACAAGTCAGATAATGAATCTATAATTTATAACCTTACTACTAGACTTTTTGATATTGACAATGACGGTAATTTAGATTTATTATTTGGCGGAGGTGGATATAAAGATGTTGAAGGTCAATTTACACCAAAACCAAGTATATATTGGGGAAATGAAAACTTGAATTTTGACCTTAACAATCCCACAGAATTATTACCTTCTGAAGAACTTCAAGTGGAAATACAAAATACTTATGAAATTAATAGAGGTTTAGCCATTTATGGTTTTTCATATTTTGATTATAATAATGATGGTAATCAGGATATTTTAGTGATTGGAACTGAGGATGCTTATGGTAGTACTTATTTGCTTTTTAGGAACAATGGTGACAGAACATTCACGGAAGTAACAAAAGAAAAAATCCCTCAATATTCTAACACTATAAATGAAAGAAGTGGTTTTGCTTATAATGTATTTGTTAATGATATTGATAATGATGGTGATTTTGACTTAATTCCAGACTTTCCATATTCTGATTTTGGAATTGATGGTTATTATTTTGAAAACACAGGAGGTCAATTTGTAAGACGAGAACTAGATTAACACCATTGGATACAATCCAAATCCCTTCTAATCCATTGATATTATTGCCTTAACCTAAGATCCCTTGTAATGGTTTTAGGGGGGAGTTGTTTGGGGAGAGTTTGTAATGTGGTGGGAAATAATCATGTCCCCTGTCCCATCCCTAAGGATTGGGACACTGGGACACATTAAAAGCTAAAAGTTTTCATTTATTCTACTATTTCTAAACATGGGGTGGGGTTTTTAGAATCGTTTTCAGATTAGACACTAGTTCTTGTAGTTAGTATATAACCCCAAACCTCAGGATTTAAGACACTACAAACATTGCACCCCAATTATCCTCTCTAATAAAATGACAATCATGGTATTATAGATTTATAAAGTAGTGGGGTTTCCTTAGGGCTTAACTGGCATAGAGGGGTGTAATCCTTTAATAGGGTTAATCTTTTCTTTAGATCCATGCCTAAGATTAATTAGGCCCATAAAATTCAACCTATCACACAAACAATGGCAAGTCTTCACTTACTTCATTAGTAGCTTGTTTCATTCTTGGTAAAGTGTATTGTAAGCCAGAATTTAATGAAGATGATATGCCTGAGGTTTAAAAGAAAACACCTCTGACCATGAGAGTTTGAATTACACCCCCCTATGCCAGTTAAGCCCTAAGGAAAACCCCCTACTTTATAAATCTCTAAAATGCTGTTTGTTATTACATTAGATAGGATATTTGAGGTGCAATGCTTGTAGTGTCTTAAATTCAGGAGTTTGGGGTTACAAGGAAATTGAATTAAGGGTATTGGTGTAAAAGAAAAACCCTCCACTTGGGAGGGTTAATAAGTTAAGAGTAAATTAAATTACCAAGCAAAATGAACTAATTTAACATTCATGCTACCGTGAAATTTTCTACTTGCCGTTCCATATTTTACAGCCATTTCTTCTGCAAACGATGGATTCCAATCTGCTGCAGCAGATTCAGGATTCATTATTTCAAAAATGGTGTGAGTAACTGGCTTGTATGCATTTTCTGAACGATCTACAATTTCATTAAGTTCCCAATAAAGTCTTGATTTTGTTTCCTTGTGATAAGGAAGAAATAATTTTGTTTCAAAATCAACATAATCCTCATTCAATTGCTCTACACCGATATACGTTCCTTTAGTACCAGCTTCTGGAGTTGCTTCTTCTAATAAAAACGTTTCAAGAGATTTATTTGTATAAGAAACAGACTTTTGACGGTACTTATTATCCATCGTTTCTTGGGTGTATTTTTTGATTATTGATCTTTTTGTTTTCCCTTTATGGGCAGTCTTAATTTCATTTTCCCACCATTCAGGACTTTTAGAATTCATGTCATTCATTTGTTTCTTATTGGCATATATATTAAAAATTAAGTAATCAGACCATCCTTTGTTTTCTTCAGTAGGCACTACTTTCCAAACAAACCAACCTACTTGCATACCCTCTTTTACGTGCTTTTCTTTTATGGTTTTCCAAAAGGCTTCAAACTCGATATATTCATTTTCAAGACCCTCTTTTAAAGTAACTTCTTCAACCTGTCTGTATACGGTTGACCAATCTTGTGCGTTAACATTTAGCATAGAGATCATAAAAATCCCAAATAATAGTTTTTTCATTTTAATTGATTTATCATTAATAAGGTACTAATATAATAAACTCTAAAATATCTTAACACAGTTTGTTCATGAACTTACTGAAGATAATATGGCTATAGTGTCTTAAATACAGAGGTTTGGGGTTATATACTAGATACAAGAACTAGTGTCTAATCTGAAAACGATTCTGGATTACTCCCAAACCGTTATTACTTTTATACTTTGTTGTATGCCGTTTTTATTCCGATTCTTTTCGTTCGTTTTGTGTTAAAATAGGTTTTCCATTTAAAGCTTGAACTAATGTTGTGGTAGCAAGAGCTGCGTAAAGAATTGAAATAATAATAGTCGCTTTTGTGTTTTTAAAAATATAAAAAGAAAGAAATGGAAGTAGCTGCAAAGCGTGCATTCCTATAAAGTGAGATACTCTTAAATCGCCTACCGTTTTACTCCAACCGACAATAAACCAGTTAGAATTATCATTGATTGCTCCTACGCTATGGTTCATTCTCGATCCCATTAAAGGACCTTCGAAAGAAAAAACCACAAAAATGAGTATTCCAAAACGAATCGCCCAAATATAGTAATTTGGTAAACCAGGAAATGTCTGTGTAAAAAACAATAAGCCAATGTATGCTGTATAAAGTGTTACGATTGAAGCCGCTAAACCCATTAATGAATACAACATTGAATACGTGGATGTACTTACATTGAAATGAGACATCTGACCTTGTGAGGCTTGATAAGTGATATATAAAAGTTCAAAACCAAACAAAATAATAACTACCCAGTTAAAAGGTATTACATTAAAATTTGACAAATAATGACAATACCAAGCCATTGTCAAAGCAAATAACCCTATTGAAACTGCAAATTTAAAAGGCTTAAACCAAGCGTTTACTCCGTGAACTTGGGTAGTTGTAAGTTTGGTTAAAACGATAAATAGTATTGAAAGAGATAAGCAGAACAAGCCAAAATAAAATAAGGACTCATTCCGAATTTTTAATTCCTTAATAAAATTTAATATTCCTGTTATCACTACCTTATTATTTCTTACCAAGAGTAAACTTTGGCACAAAATAATTTAAGTAATAAAGCATTGCTCCGTATGTAAAAATGATCGTAGGTATATTGGTGTTAAATCCTAAATCAAATTCAGGAATACCGAATAACTCTCTAAAAGATTTTGTGGCAATGAGTAGTATAAAAATAATTCCATAAGCTAAAACAGAAATAATTCCAATTCTATTTTTTGTAGTTCTAATAATTCCTTTTTTTACTTCTTCTCTAAAGAAATAACACATAGCACCAATACTAAATAAGGCTTCAATTAAAATGGCTAAATAAGGATTAGATGCGTACAATCCAAGACCAGCTTCCAATGTATCTACTCCAAAAATATGGTGCACATGACCTGAAAAGAAATCTAAAACAAAATGGATTGATACTAAAATCATACTTACTAAGCCTATTTTAGTGTTTTTGAATAGCAGTTTCCCAAGTAAGAAAACAATTGCCAACCAAAATAATTGCGGTAATAAATCGTGGCTGTATAACATATCTACTACCATATTATTTAAAGTGGCATCAAATGCATCACTCGGATTGGTTGGTTCAAGACCTAAATAATGAAAGGTAAACCACAAAAAATCTTGTAATTGAGATATAATTAAAAAATATAGTAACGTTCCTTTTGGATTTTTTTGTTTTGCTATTAATGCCGTTGTAAAATGTCCTGCTATCATAGTTTCTAATTAATTTTTGTATTTTTACTATTGAATCGAAATCAAAAATACCAATTACTATCGAATTAGTAGTAATAATTTATAGAAAAATGAAAAAAGAATTTCGCTCTGGCTGTCCAATCTCGTCTACATTAGATGTTGTAGGGGATAAATGGTCTTTGTTAATAATTAGAGATATGCTTGTTAAGCAGAAAAAGACTTTCAAGGAAATTTCTGATTCAGATGAAAAGATTGTGCCAAGCATTTTATCTGCACGATTAAAATTGTTAGAGTCGTATAAACTGATTTTCAAAACGAAAGTGCCAGATAATAAAAAAGAAAATATTTATTTGTTAACGGAAAAAGGGATTCGTTTAACTCCAATAATTATTGAATTCAGTTTGTGGGGGAATTTCAATATGCGAGAATTTAATGAAATAGATGATATTGAAGGCTTGAATTTAGATAAGACTCTAATTATGCAAACAGTTCAAGATAGTTATAATTCTATGTTGCTTAATTTCCGATAATATTGCTCTCAAATGGGATACAACTCGTTATATGGAGAACAAACTCCTTGTTTATAGGTCTCTGGTTCCGAATAACAGAAACTTTTGTTCTCGTTTATCATTTTAATTTGATTTGTGATCAATAAGCTTCTAACATAATAAACTCTACAATATCTTAACTCCCTGTATTCCTCAACTTACTGAAGATTGTATGGCTATAGTGTCTTAAATGCTGAGGTTTGGGGTTATATACTAGATACAAGAACTAGTTTCTAATCTGAAAACGATTCTAAAAAACCCACCCCATGTTTAGGAATTAAAGAATGTTTGGAAACTTTTAGCTTTTAATGTGTCCCAGTGTCCCAATCCTTAAGGATAGAATAGGGGACAAGATTATTCCCCATCACATTACAAACTTTCCCTAAACAACACCCCCCTAAGAACACTACGTGAGATTTTATAATCAAGGCAATGATATCAATGGATTATAAGGGATTTGGGATTGTGTCCATTGGAGCGAAAGAAAAACCCTCCACTTGGGACGAAATTTTAAACTATTAATTTTTATTTGAAAAATATCTTGGTCCTATTGAAAGGCTATTATGTCCGTATCCAATTTTAATGAATTTTTGATTTTTAACTAATTCAAAATCTCCTTTCACATCATACACTTCAATTCTTCCATGCGCTGGACTTCCAAGAAACAACTTATCCCCTTCTGGTGAAAACTCAATCCCTTGACTTCCACCAGCTGCATCTAAGTAATAAAGAATATTTGGCTTTTCGGAGGAAATATCAATAACGGCAAGACTGTTTTTGGTTTTTTCTAAACAAGTTGCAACTGCTAATTTTCCATTTGGATGAAAAGCAAAACTCTCTACACCATCACCTACCTGTTTTACCACACCAGTTATTTTTGGTTTCTCCAACGTTAGATCTGCAACTAAAACATCAGCAAAATCAATTCCATTATCATAAGTTCGTTGGCTAATAAAACCCTTCTTTCCATCAGGGGTTATTCTTAAAATTCCACCCATAATTTTATATTCAGAGTCGACAGAGGGGTCAATTTCTAATGGATGCTTATAAATTACTTTATCTCCTTTAATTTCAAACCATTCAGCAATTGTTTCTTTAGTTTTCCAATTTTTAGATCTGCTTGCCAAGATATTTTTCCCATTTGGATGTATCCAAAAACATCCTTGCCCAAAAGGTATTTCACTATTAGCAAGTTCTACAAGTTTTCCATTTTTAAGTGTATATGTTATAAATGATTCATGCCCCAAAACAAAAAATCTATCTCCATCAGGATGGCTTAATATATGGACTGGGACGTCATCTACATGAATTTTATCAACTACAGGATGCTCGGGATCTTCTAAATCCACAACAAAAATCATATTTGATAGCTGGTATACTGTTTCAGTATCCATTTTCTTTTTCATCAATGATAGTTTTTCATTCAGAGGATACTCCAAACTATCAAAAAAATCAAAGCCTCTCCAAGTATGATTAGTTACCAATCCATAATGACCATCTGAAGAAACTGCCATTGAGGGAGTGCCAACTATTGAAGTGGCGATGGTGCCATAAATTGTTTTAACAATAGGAGGGTGGTTTTCCCCTAAATGAATAACTGTAAATGAATCTTCTGCAAGTAATTTAAAATCATATGGACTAACTTTAGAAAACGACCAAATCCCTTCTGTCTCACCATCTTGTGTACTAAATAATGTTAGGGGGGATAAAGTTGTTATGTAAGGAGGTGGATTCTTCTTTTGAGATAAAATAAAAAACGGGATTAATATAAAGATATACTTCATTTAAATTAATTTTAAGTTAATAATACTTTCAAGATATATAGAATGGTTTACATATCAAATCCCATATCCATCTTTAAATTGAAAAACCGTTTTCTAAAACTTATGCCCCTGTGTTAGTATTAATGCTGGATTGAAACTTTTAGCTTTTACATTTAATAGAAATTATGACATATAATAAGTGTTTTTTACAGCATCGTCAATTTCTTTAATCATGCTGTTATCATTTCTTACCCATTGAGTTTTTTCTTTAATCATTTTATTTAGCTTAGAGAGGTTATTATATCCTAACTGACCAACCCCCATTTTTTGTCCCTCAACTATAAATTTCTTGAAGTTTCTGAAAGCGTCTTCACCAACTATTTGCATTAATGATAGAATGTAACAATTGAATGCTTCAGAAGGTGAGTAGTAGTCCATTTGCATGTATTTTGTAAAGTCAATTATGTTGTTTTGCTTGTTTATTTTCTCATACTGCCTTCTCCAATCTTGATGTATTTTTATTCTACAATCAAGAGTTAATATATCTTTAAGAGTTGGCTTTTTAGTTCCCAAGTCAAGTACATGAGCAATTCTATTAGAGGTTGTTAGTCTGTTTTCATACCTCATGATATTTCTATCATGGAAATCTTCTGGAATTTTATTCCTTGTGTCTTTAGCCCAAGCTACTTTATCTTCCAATGTCTTATATCGTGCCTGACCTCGATTCCCTTTGTATCCAACAGAAGTTCCATATTGAATACGTTTGAATTTATGAGAGTCACCGAAGAATGGGATATAAAGTTTTGGGCTGTTTTCTAGGAAAAGATTACTTGCATAGTCCAGTCTGGTTATTGTTCCTTGATACATATCAGTGCCAACAATGTTACTTAATGAATCGAATGCGTTGATAATTTGATGGCTTGTTATGCCTTGAAAGTTGTTACCGTTAATAAACTTAGGGATACTCCCAGACATGGTAAACTTTTGATCATCACAGTACACATTGATTTCCTGATTATAATCTTGTGAGACAAATGTTCCCCTCCAAAAAGTATATTTCAAGTCTGTACCACCAGTCTCGAAAACATACCTCTCTTCCTTTGAATACATAGCATCCACAACATTAGCTTTGTTAATGCCAAGTTCTTCAAGATTGTAGGTGATGTGAAGTGTGTCTATACCGTTTACTTCCATATAACCAGAAAGTGGTTAGAAAATGACCTTATTATCCTTATGGGTTTTACAGATTCAGATAATCTTTTCATTCAACTCATCTAAAGAATCTATTCTTCCTCTTGTTATCCACTCATCTATTTCATTCTTTTTAAAGAATAACTTTCTTCCACTTGGTTTGTAGTGAGGAATTGCTCTTGTTGAGGTTAGCTTGTAGATTTGCTTTTGGCTAAAATCTGTGTAGTCTATTAAATCATCTACAGTGAGGATGTTTTTGTCTTTTATCATATTGTCTTTTTTTAAAATTATTTATGACACAAAGATTCTTAAACGGCAAAAAATAGAAAAGTAACAAAGTGGTAACCCCCCTGTGGAATAAAGGTTACTATTTTGGCTTACAGCCTATTTCTTCTATGACTTCCCTCATTTGATGGTAGTAAGATGGGAATCCTAAATGATTGTTTTTGTAAGATGAAACTTGCTTTTTAGCATAGTTTTGCTCTATACCAAAGAACTCTTTCCACTTAAAATATTCTTTTTTAGCCTGTAATCCAAACTCCTCACAGAGATAAATAAACACTGCTGTATAGCTATTGTTCTTAAACTTTATTGGATTGATTACAGTGTTAAACTCAGAGCCATCTAGATAGCTTTTAAAGACACTTAAACTTGTTGACTTACCAATTGCACCAATTCTTTTAAAACCCTCACATAGCTGAGCAAATTGCATTGTTTGAAGATTTAAGGAAATAGATTTTTTTGTTGTGTTCTCAGGTAATTCTTCCTTTAGAACTGACTGTTTTTTTGATGCATAATTGTGAAGTTTATGTGGTACTAAATCATGATACTTACAAAGTCTCCAAATCACATCCCAAGAATGATATTCAATTAAACCAGGGACTTTTAATGCCTGATATTTTATAAGATCTGTTCTATCCTTCCACCATTCAACTTCCTCTCTAATTAATGTATCACAAGTATCTATGCATTGATCTGTATCTTCTTTCTCAAATCCAACCTTACCAATATCTCTCCAAAGTTTTTTAAAGTATTTCTCTGTTTTCATTTGAATATTGCTGAATATACCCTCATCTAAAGCCTCCATGAGACTGTTGTGTTTTTCAATTTCTTCCTTTCCAGTAGGTGGTTGTTTTTTAATCCTATCAAAGTACTCCTTAGTAAGGCTTAGTTTGTTTTCGTAAAACTGAGTCCAATAAGAGTTAACCTCATGTGTAAGAGGGAAATAGTCACAGTCACTACCACCCCAAATAGGAGATGACCTGTCTATATTTGTTTCCTCTAATTCCTCCATCATCCTATTTGTTTCTTTTTAAGTTCAGGAGCACACAAATCATAGTAGTGCATTGATGATCTGATGTCTGTATGGTTCAACAGTACTGACAACTGAAATACACTCACCTCCTTGTGAATTATGTGATACATAGCAAAACTGTCTTTAGCACAGTGAAATGTAATATGTTTTGGGATTCCTGCTCTTAAAACCCATTCTCTGAGTCTTAGGTTAAATTTTGAACTAGCGTCTTGTGGCAGTGATTGAAACACCCTGTCACTATTATTTTGTCTTTCCCCAAGATACTTTCTTGCATAAATGTCAAAGTAGTTTCTTATTCTTCTCTGTTTGCCACCAGGCTTTTTGTCCATTATCCTATTGTACTCTATTGTTGGATTGCCTTTATCATCTTTACCTTCTATAATCTCTCCCCAAGTCAGTTTGTTAAGATCTCCTATTCTTAGTGCAGTTAAACAAGCAAACAAGAAAGCATTCTTTAGGGTAGAATTTTTCTCCTCTGTATTCTCAAGTTTTCTAAACTCCTCTATAGTCAAGTAGACTATTTCAGGTTTAGTCTCAGGGAGTAGCTTAACATTAAACTTCAGGTCTTGTATGTAACCTTCTTCTTTTGCCTCCTTTAAAAGAAATCTTAACCTCTTAAAGTATTTATTTGCCGAAGCTATGCTGAGGTTCTTTCCGTCAACTTTGATTGCCTTATCTGTGAGATAGTCATAGAATCCTTTTGCTTCTTCTCTTTTATTAATTTTTTTTAATGTTATGACTTTTGGGAAGAATTTTTGGAAGTGACTGAGCATTGTAGTGTAACTGGCTCTTGAACTCTTGTCCTTTATTCTTTTAATCTCTTTAACTAAGTATGCATAAACAATTGTCTTGCTTTTCTCTGTATCCTCTAGGTTGTATTCTTCATTTATGATTCTCTTTTCCCATTGATTAGCTATTAGTTGGACTTTCTCCTTAATGTCCTTATTTTGCTGTCTCTCTATTGGAGTTCTTGGGTTTGTAATCAAATGAAAATCTAAAACCCTACTTGGTCTATTTTGCTTGACCTTTCCATCAATGTCGGTATATCTTCCTCTATTGTACCTTAGCCTTATGGAGGTAGTTCCATTTCTGTTTACTATGTACTCTGTTTTGATTCTTGACATCCTATAATGGGCAAAATATTTTAAATGGGCACAATTAATTGTTTAAATGGGCACATCGTGGGCATAAATATAAGAAGTTAATCTAACTTAATCAAAATTAATAGTAATAGAATATTAGTAATGATAGGCTATTTGGTAGACAATAGTGTTTAATGGTTATAGCTCCATATACTCTACAATAATCTGACCTAAATTCCAACTAGGTATATAATAAGTGAAAGATGAATCCTGAAGAATTTCATTAAAAATACGTTTTTGTAAAACACTAGAATTACCCGTAATAATAGTTATTGAAAAAGCACCTTTACTTTTTTCTTCATTCAAGGCTTCTTTGACTTTTTCCATTGCCTCTTTATGTCTAATAAGGTGAAGGTCTATTGTTTTTATTTGCGTTTTTTTTTAGAATGAATACTATATAAACTATCTGTTTTTTCGGGATGCAACATATCGTTTGATGTGCATTTGGTCTAACGAATCTGAATCACCGTAATGTTCTCTTAATTCCGAAAGTCTCAAATGCAAAAGTTTTTGAACACTCGAATATTCAGGATTATCATAAAGATTATTCATTTCAGAAGGGTCTTGATCTAAATCGTATAATTCCCATTCGTCAATATCATAATAGAAATGCATGAGTTTGAAACGTTCTGTTCTAACCCCATAATGGCGTTTTACCATATGAACAGATGGATATTCGTAATATGTATAATATATGGCATCTCTCCAAGTACTTTCTTTTTGATTTACAATATTTCTAAAAGATGTTCCTTGAATATCTTCCGGTTTTTTAGCTCCTGCATAATCTAAAAAGGTAGGTGCAAAATCAAGGTTTTGAATCATTTCATTAACTATTGATCCTGCAGGAATTTCTTTAGGATATCGAATTAATAATGGAGTGCGGAGAGACTCTTCATACATAAATCGTTTGTCAAACCATCCGTGTTCTCCCAAATAAAACCCTTGGTCCGAGGTATAAACCACAATAGTATTTTCTGTCAAACCTTCTTGATCAAGATAATCTAAAACCTCACCTACACCATCATCTACCGATTTAATAGTGCGTAAATAATCTTTAATATAGCGATTGAATTTCCATAAGGCAAGCTCTTTCCCATGTAAATTCTGGGATTTCATAGCCTCATTTTTTGAGGTATAGGCATCTAGCCAAGCTGACTTTTGTTCTGGGCTGAAACGTTCTAGTTCTCTTTCAAAGCCAGTATTATTTCCATATGGATCGGTACGCATTTTAAAATCGTGACCCCAGCGTCCATGACCACCATTACCATGAGCTGCTGAGATTTGTTCTTCGGAAGCAGCTATAAGCATTTCTTGAGTCTTAGCAGCAATTCCTCTGTTGTCATAATTATCAAAAAAGTTGGAGGGAGGATCAAAGGTTTTGTCATCAAATAAGGTAAGATACTTCTCTTCTGGTTTCCAATTTCTATGAGGTGCTTTTTGGTGATATAATAATAAGAATGGTTTGTTGGGATCTCTTTTATTTTTAAGCCAATCTAAACTCAATCTGGTTGTAATAGTTGTTACATATCCTTCAATTCTTTTTTTTATACCATCAATTAAAAAATCCGGATTATAATAATGCCCTTGACCGGGAAGAACTGCGGAATAATCAAACCCCTGAGGTAGTCCTCGCAAATGAATTTTACCGATCATTGCCGTCTGGTATCCAACGGTTTGGAGTTGCTTAGCAAAGTTATCTTGATCCCAATTATAATCCTGAATATTATCTACTTTTCCATTGATAAAACTATGTTTTCCAGTCAGCATTACCGCCCGGCTGGGGGCACATATTGAGTTGGTAACAAATCCTTTCTTAAAAAGCGCTCCTTCTTTTGCTATTCTATCAATATTAGGAGTCTCGTTTAAGTCATGACCATATGCACTAATGGCTTGGTAGGCATGATCATCAGACATTATGAAAAGGATGTTGGGAGGAGGAGTGGTTTTTTGACAACCAAAAAAAATAAAAAAACTCAATAAAAGGATAAATAACTTTTTCAAATGAAATATATTTTTAGTTAATTTTAAAGATAAGGAAAATAATAAAAGGCATTAACTTCTAGTTGTTGTAACCAAAGCGTTTAAGCTGCTCTGAGCTAGAGCGCCAATTTTTAGAAACCTTAACGTACAATTCAAGATGTATTTTTTTTCCAAAAAACTTTTCTAAAGATTTTCTAGCCCCTATTCCAACTCTTTTTAATGCACTTCCTTTATGTCCGATAATAATACCTTTTTGCGTTTCACGTTCAACCATTATGATAGAACGAATTTTAATGATTTTATTATTTTCAATAAATTCTTCCGTGATTACTTCTACAGAATATGGAATTTCTTTTGAATAACGCTTTAAGATCATTTCCCGTATGGCTTCATTAACAAAAAAACGTTCTGGTTTATCCGTCAGTTGGTCTTTTGGGAAGTAAGCTGGAGAGTTTGGTAATATGCCAATTAAAATATTTAAAAGCTCAGATATAAAAAAGCCTCTTAGCGCAGAAATAGGATAAACTGAAGCTTGAGGAAAAACATTTTGCCAATGAGCTACAGATTTTTCCAGTTCTTCTTGAGTGATCAAGTCGATTTTATTTATTAAAATTAGTAGCGGACCTTTAGTTTTTTTTATTTTTTCAAATAACACTTCATCTTTAAGTTCTAATTCTTTTGGTGAAACCAGATAAACCAAAATATCAGCATCTATGAGGGCTTCTTTCACAAAATCCATCATTGAATTTTGCATTTCATAAGCAGGTTTGATTACTCCGGGTGTGTCTGAAAGGACCATCTGAAAATCATCACCATTAATAATACCTAAAATTCTATGACGTGTAGTTTGTACTTTGTCGGTAATAATAGATAGTTCTTTACCTACCAAAGCATTCATCAAAGTAGACTTCCCTACATTAGGATTTCCTATAATGGACACAAAACCTGATTTATGTTTTTTTTCTTCCAAAAAAAATTGAATTATTTGTTTGTAAAAATCCCCTATTGTTCGATGTTAAAAGTAGATAACTTCTTTGAAATATCGAACATAAGTTTTACACCAAGAGATTTTGAGTTAATAAACTATATTCTTCTATACTTTAAAGATAAATAAATCTCACAAACACTTACTTAAACTTACACAATCCCAAGTCTCTATAAATGTTAGTTTAACATATTTAATGGGATTAGAAATCCCAGAACTTACTGAAGATGATATGTATGTGGTTTAGTTTATTCTTTTCCCAATGGTATTATCTTATAATCGTATAATTGAATTGCTACTAAAATAGCACTATTATACTCTCTAACTGAATGAATTAAACCATCCTTATTTTTAAATATCCAGACATATTTATTGTCATATTCTCCATTCTTACCTTCTGCCTCTCCTTCTTGAATTATAGCAACCCCATTCTTATCAGAAATAGCACCGTCACCATCAATATCTGACGCAAAAACAGACCAGGCTGAATCTATTATAAATGCATAAGCATCTACATCGTAAATTAATACATCGGAATATTTTTGTCCTAATTTAGGGCTCTATTTTATTCCGTATGCCTTACATTTTAGTATTTTAGTAAACTACTTAAGTTTAAATTTTTTGAAAGTATAAAAAAGGAAGTTGAAAAATCTGATTTATAATGCGATTTACTTCACTAGACTTACTTTAATTTACATCATTAAAAAACTATATTATAAAAGAAAAAAAGATTAAAAACCACGACATTTATAAGAGTATTCAACCATGGGTATTTTTCCCTTCTGCTGCTTTAATAATCCTTTTTGTGGTTTTTACGCTTATTTATCAAGAGTCCATAAGTTTATTTTTCGAAACGGTACAAGCTTTTATAGCAGCAAAATTTGGATGGCTTTATGTTGTTAGTGTTAATGTTATTCTCATCTTTTGTATATACCTAGCCTTTAGCCGTTTTAATAATATTAGGCTCGGTGGACCTGATTGCAAACCAGAGTTTACAACTTGGGCTTGGATAAGTATGTTGTTTAATGCTGGTATAGGTTTGGTGTTGATGTTTTACAGTGTTGCCGAACCAATATTACATTTCTCCAATCCTCCATACGGAGAAGCGGGTAGTATTGATGCTGCACAAAATGCTTTAAATCTTTCTTATTTGCATTGGGGACTTCACGGGTGGGCTATTTATGCTTTAATGGGTTTGTCCATCGCATTCTTTTGCTATAATAAAGGACTTCCCTTGGGAATTCGTTGGGTATTGTATCCTTTGCTCGGAGATAGATTAAAAGGACCTATTGGTCATTTTATAGACACTATAGCTGTTGTTGCTACAATGTTTGGCTTGGCTACTACACTCGGTCTAGGTATTCAACATATTAATTCAGGTATGCATCACCTATTTGGGATAGTAGAAAATACAAATGTTCAAGTAACTTTAATTGCTATAATAACCATTTTTGCAACTATTTCTGTGGTTTCAGGGTTACACAAGGGCGTTCAAATACTTAGTAAAATAGCTTCAATAATGATTATAGTCTTAATGATATTTATATTAGTAGTTGGCCCTACTTTATTTATTCTTGGCTCTACAATTCAAAGTACAGGTTATTATTTACAAAACATAATAAGTACAGGTACTTGGATGGAAGTTTATAAAGGAACAACATGGATGGATAGTTGGACTTTTTTTTACTGGGGATGGTGGTTTGCTTGGGCTCCTTTTGTGAGCTTATTTATTGCCCGAATTTCTAAAGGAAGAACTATAAAAGAGTTGCTCATTGGCGTAGTATTTGCCCCTTCGGCGGTAAGTATTTTATGGATTTCTATTTTTGGAAGTACTGCATTTCACATAGAACTTTTTGGCGAAGGCGGTATTACAGCTGCTGTAAATGAAAATATTACAACGGCTTTGTTCAGCTTGTTAGAACATTTCCCTTTATCCTATTTCAGTATTCTGTTTGTGGTTATTGCTGGAATAATATTCTTTGTAACCTCTTCCGATAGCGGTTCACTAGTTATAGATTTTATAACCAGTGGCAGTAGGGAAAAAACAGCTGTATGGCTGCGTATTTTTTGGGCATTAGCAGAAGGGGTTGTTGCTGCCACTCTTGTATATGGAGGTGGACTCATCGCTTTGCAAACAGGTTCGCTTGTTACAGGCTTACCTGTCTGTATTATTATGTTATTTTTATGTTATTCCATTTTAAAAGCACTTAGAAAATACCAAGCTGATTCCAAAATTAAGTCTTGATTTTTATAGACTCCCTTTCTTTTTGAAAAAAGGATGCTGCTCTGGTTTTAAAGGAGTGTTTCCAAGGATTAAGTCGGCGGCCTTCTCTGCTACCATCATAACGGGGGAATAAATATTACCATTGGTAACATAAGGAAATACCGAAGCATCAACAACTCTAAGGTTATTAATTCCGTGTACCTTCAAGTTTGCATCTGTCACAGCCATCCTATCTACACCCATTTTACAAGTTGAACTAGGATGATAAGCGCTTTCGCCTTCTTTAGCAATAAAATCTAAAATCTCTTCATCAGTTTGTATATGAGCTCCGGGAGATAATTCTTTCCCCATTAATTCACTCATCGAATCAGTCTCAATAATTTTTCTTGATAATCGTACTGCCTCACACCATTCCTTTCGTTCGTTTTCAGTAGAAAGGTAGTTGAATAATATACTAGGATACTCCAATGGATTAGAAGATTTTATTTTTACTCTTCCTCTAACATCAGTTCCCATAGGCCCAACATGTAGTTGAAAACCATGACCTTCGCTAGGAGCAGTTCCATCGTATCTTATTGCTAATGGTAAAAAATGGAATTGTAGATTAGGATATTTTACAGTCTCGTTACTTCTAATGAAACCACCTGCTTCAAAGTGATTACTTGCACCAACTCCTTTTTTTCTAAATAACCAATCGAATCCAATTTTAGGAGCTCTCCAAGGATTCAAAGCTGAAAATAAACTAACTGGTTTTTTACAAGCCCATTGAACATATACCTCTAAGTGGTCTTGTAAATTCTCTCCAACTCCAGGTAAATTCTTTACTACAGAAATCCCTAAACTCTTTAAATGTTCTGCATTTCCTATTCCCGAGACTTGCAATAATTGAGGCGTATTAATAGCCCCACCACAACAAATAATTTCTTTTCCGTAAACTTTATATGTCTTTCTACCCTTTTTGTATTCTACACCAACAGCTGTATTCCCATCAAAAAGAATACGCAGTACCATAGCTTGTGTTACCACTTTAAGGTTTTTACGGTGTTTTATGGGGTGTATATATGCACGAGCAGCATTCAATCTTCTTGAATTATAGATAGTCTGGTCGAACTTACCAAAACCTTCTTGCTGATGTCCGTTAACATCTTCGGTTAAAGGATAGCCAGCTTCTTGAACAGAATTAAAAAAAGCATCAAAAAGTGGATTGTCACATTTAGGGGTGGTTAATTTTAAATTTCCTTTATCCCCTCTATAGTCATCTCCACCAATAAGTCTATTTTCAACTTTTTTGAAATAAGGTAAGCAGTGTGCATAATCCCAAGAATCTAGTCCATCGTCATTCGCCCATTTATCAAAATCCATTGCATTACCACGAATCCATATCATACCATTTATAGAACTACAACCACCTAAAACTTTCCCTCTAGGCTGAGCTATTTTTCGATTATACATAAAGGGTTCTGAATCTGAAGTGTAGCCCCAGTTATAATTTGTTCCGGTAAGTAAATAAGTCAATGCTGCTGGCATGTGAATTCTAAAGTCCCAGGCATAATCTGGTCTACCTGCTTCTAGCACTAATACCTTATTCGAAGAATCTTCACTTAAACGATTGGTAAGTACCGAGCCTGCAGAGCCTCCACCTATTACTATATAGTCCTGTGTCACGGAATGAGTTTTTTTATTGCTACAATTTACAGAATTATCAAGACTAAATCTACTAGTTGAATAAAATAGGCGGTAATTATACGAAGAAGATAATAGTCTAAATATTTAATCTATTCAAGGTGTGTTTTTAATGATATTATCTGATTAAATAAATCCCAGAACTTAAAGAAGATGATATGCCTACGGTTTAAAAGAAAACGTCACTAAAGCGAATTAGTGACGTATTCAACTTTAACTAAAATCTAAACAATGAAATAAAGTATGTGCGATATTACCACTCTAAAAAAATGAATTCTCACAATGCTATTATAATTTTTCCTTAAACTTTTGTTAAAGTCAAGTCATAACTTACTTCATTAGCAGCTTGTTTCATTCTTGGTAAAGTGTATTGTAGAATTTACTGAGGAGGATACGCCCATGATTTAGGCATTTACAACTCGAAAAAATAATTAAGGGGCTGTAAAGTTTTGGTTATATATCATTGTGCGAACATTACCCTATAAAAAAAAGTGGATTTAATTTTGGAGTAGGGGGTCTAATTTCAGAATTTTAGGTTGGGATTTTTTGGGAAAAAATGACAGTATTTACTGACAGATTTTAGGCATTTTACTGTCAATTGACTGTCAGTTTGTATATATTTAATAATTATTAATAGTCAGGAGGGATTGTATTTTTCACCCTGTATGATTGGCTAAGCTCAATAAAAAAAGGCCTTCAGATGAAGACCTTTATAGTAGCGAGGGCAGGACTCGAACCTGCGACCTTCGGGTTATGAGCCCGACGAGCTACCACTGCTCTACCTCGCGATATGAGTGTAAATTTACAAATTAAAGCAGCATTGTGCAACACAATCCCAGATTCATTTTAAAACTTCCAAAGCCTGTCCATTTAAATAGTTTACTTTTGCACTCAAATTCAAGTCATGAGCAGTATTGTTGCTATTGTAGGACGGCCTAATGTGGGAAAATCCACTTTTTTTAATCGAATGATTCAAAAACGAGAGGCTATAGTTGATGCCGTTAGCGGAGTAACTCGAGACCGTCATTACGGTAAGTCTGATTGGAATGGGCGAAGCTTTACCCTAATTGACACAGGAGGCTATGTAGAGGGCAGTGATGATATTTTTCAGAAAGAGATAGACAAACAAGTTAATCTGGCTATTGAAGAAGCTGATGCTATTGTTTTTATGGTAGATGTTACTGACGGTGTGACTGGAATGGATGAAATTATTGTTGATCTTTTACGCCGCTCACAAAAACCTGTCTTTTTAACAATTAATAAAGTAGACAATGCAATGCGCCTTGAAGGGACTATGGAATTTTACTCCTTAGGGTTTGAAAATTTTTATTCTATTTCTAGTGTTAATGGAAGTGGAAGTGGAGAATTGTTAGATGATCTTGTAAAAAGTCTTCCAGAAGAAGAAATTAGAACAGATGATCCCTTACCTCGTTTTGCTGTTGTTGGGCGACCTAATGCCGGGAAATCGTCTTTTATAAATGCTTTAATCGGTGAAGACCGTTATATAGTTACTGATATTGCAGGTACCACCAGAGATAGTATTGACACCCAGTATAATCGATTTGGTTTTGACTTTAATTTAGTAGATACTGCTGGAATTAGACGAAAGGCTAAGGTAAAAGAAGATATCGAATTTTATTCCGTAATGCGTTCTGTTCGTGCAATTGAATATTCTGATGTTTGTCTTCTTGTAGTTGATGGAACACGTGGCTTTGACGGACAGGTTCAAAACATTTTTTGGTTAGCACACCGAAACAATAAAGGGATAGTGATTTTAGTGAATAAATGGGATTTGGTTGAGAAAGATACCAATGCATCAAAAGCCTTCGAAGAAATGATTCGTAAAGAAATTTCTCCTTTTGTTGACGTGCCAATTGTTTTTATTTCCTCTCTTAGTAAGCAGCGGATTTTTAAAGCTGTAGAAACAGCAGTAGAGGTTTACAAAAATAGATCTTATCGCATTCCAACCAAAGCTTTTAATAATGTAATGCTACCAATTATTGAGAAAACACCACCTCCAGCTTACAAAGGAAAATATGTAAAAATTAAGTTTTGTACACAACTACCAACAAACCATCCACAGTTTGCATTCTTTTGTAATTTACCACAATATTTAAAGGATCCTTATAGAAGGTTTTTAGAAAACAAATTGCGCGAAGAATATAATTTCAATGGAATTCCGATTCAAATATTTTTCAGGAAAAAATAAACTTAAAGTTTTTTACGAAGCTTTTGTAAATCAGTTTTAATTTTCTCTAATTTAGATAGGAGTGCTTTTTGAGGGGTATCTTTTGCTTTTAAATTTAATTGTTTTTTTGCTCCTTGCAATGTCAGCCCTTTTTCTTTCACCAAATGATATATATATTGAATGGTTAAAACATTTTCTGGAGTGTATTTTCGGTTACCGCTTTGTTTTTTTTTTGGATGAATTTCTTTAAATTCTTTCTCCCAAAAACGTAATAGCGAGGGCTTAACATCAAATGCTTTTGCAACCTCACCAATCGAATAATAAAGTTTTTCAGGTAGGTTTACGTGCATTTTAATCCATGGATTGATTTTCTTGCTCAGCGATTGTTAACAAAGCATTAAATTCTTTTTGAGAGAGATTTCCGTAATAAAAGTTTAAAGGATTAATACGTTTGTTGTCTTTAAATATTTCATAGTGAAGATGGGGTCCCACAGAACGTCCAGTATTTCCAACATATCCAATAATATCCCCGCGTTTTACAGATTGACCCCTTCGGACATTATATTTATTCAAATGTGCATATAAACTTACATAACCAAACCCATGATCTAACCGAATGTGATTTCCATAGCCAGATGAACGATTATCAGCTCTTTTTATCACTCCGTTTCCTGTAGCGTAAATTGGTGTTCCTTTTTTAGCAGTAAAATCCATTCCCCAATGAAAACGGCGTTTTTTTGTAAAAGGATCTTTTCTATAACCGTATCCAGAAGCCATTCGCGTCAGGTTTTCATTTTTGATGGGCTGAATAGATGGAATAGCATTAATTAAAGCTGCTTTATTTTGAGCTAACTGTTCAATCTCATCAAGTGATCTTGATTGAACTACAGCTTGTTTTGTAAGTATGTCTATACGTTTTGAAGTGTTAATGATTAAGTCAGAATTTTCATAACCCTCAAGGTCCTTATAGCGATTTATCCCTCCAAATCCAGCAAGTCTTTGCGCTTCTGGAATTGGACTAGCTTCAAAATACACACGGTATAGATTGTTATCACGCTCTTGCATATTAGTAACAACAGCCTCAACTTGAGACAATTTTTTGTTTAATATATCAAATTGTAATTCGTAGTTTTGAATGGCTCTTTTTTGGGCTATTTCTGAAGGAGTATTTAACCAATCAGAATTGAGTAAAAACAATAATGTAAAGAGACCAAATAGAAAAGAAGAAAGAAGGAATAATACGAAACTTGAGACACGCTTTTTATTAGTAAAAGTGATAGGTCTGTATGATAACGTATCAGAATCGAAATAGTATTTAACTTTACTCATAAAGTTTTATAAATTTTTATTTCTTTTGCATTAATATTTGTCAAATGAATTAGACAAATATACAAAATTTGGATCTATTTGAAATTTAACAGGGTTGCTTTCACAGGACAACCTCCATTATATAAAACAATAAGGCATGAAGTCTCATGAAGTAAGACAAGAGTTTTTGAATTTTTTTGCTAGTAAAACCCACAAGGTAGTTCCATCTGCGCCTATGGTTATTAAAAATGATCCAACTCTTATGTTTACCAATGCAGGAATGAACCCTTTCAAGGAATTCTTTTTAGGAAATGCAAAACCAACTTCAAAAAGAATAACAGATACTCAGAAATGTTTACGTGTTTCAGGAAAGCATAATGATCTTGAAGAAGTTGGAATTGACACCTACCACCACACCTTTTTTGAAATGCTTGGGAATTGGAGTTTTGGAGATTACTTTAAAAAAGAGGCAATAGAATGGGCTTGGGAGTTACTTACGGAAGTATATAAAATCGATCCAAATAAAATTTATGTAACTATTTTTGAAGGCGCTCCAAAAGAGGGCATTGAGCGTGATATGGAAGCTTATAATTTTTGGAAAGCTATTCTTCCTGAAGAAAGAATTTTATTAGGAAATAAAAACGATAATTTTTGGGAAATGGGAGAACAAGGTCCTTGTGGGCCATGTTCAGAAATTCACGTAGACATTCGTTCAGACGAAGAAAAAACAAAAATTGAGGGTTTTAATCTAGTCAACCAAGACCATCCACAAGTTATTGAAGTTTGGAATCTTGTTTTTATAGAGTTTAATAGAAAAGCTGATGGAAGTTTAGAAAAATTACCTCAAAAACATGTAGATACAGGGATGGGATTTGAACGTCTTTGTATGGTACTTCAAAATACTACCTCAAATTACGATACTGATGTTTTTACACCCCTAATTAGAGAAATTGAAACCCTAACAAATTCTAAATATGGTGTTTCAGAGAATACAGATAGAGCAATCAGGGTGATTGCAGACCACTTGCGAACAGTTTATTTTGCAATAGCAGATGGTCAGTTACCCAGTAATACCGGAGCAGGTTATGTTATTAGAAGAATTTTACGTCGAGCAATCCGTTATGGATTTACTTTTTTAGATCAAAAAAAACCTTTTATCTATAGATTAGTTAAAACATTGTCTGAACAGATGGGTACTGTATTTCCAGAATTAATTAAAGAAAATCAACTTGCCTTTAATGTTATAAGAGAAGAAGAAAATTCCTTTTTAAAAACTCTAGATCAAGGACTTTATTTGTTAGAAACAATTCTTACGAATTCCAAAGCTAAAAAAATTGAAGGAAGCAAAGCCTTTGAGCTATATGATACCTTTGGATTTCCATTCGATTTAACTGCCTTAGTTGCAAGTGAACGTGGTTTTATTATTGATAGAGAAGGATTTAATAAAGCAATGGAGGTTCAAAAAACGCGCTCACGTTCAGCAGCCTCTTCAAAAGCAGGGGATTGGATTATTTTAATGGAAGATAATGTGGAAGAATTTGTAGGCTATGACCACTTAAGTGCACAAGTAAAGCTTACAAGATTTCGAAAAATGACCACTGTTAAAGAAGGAGATTTTTATCAATTAGTATTTAATCTCACCCCTTTTTACCCTGAAGGAGGAGGCCAAGTAGGTGACAAAGGATATTTACAAGCTAGTAACGGGGATATATATTATATTCTGGACACTAAGAAAGAAAATAACTTAATTGTCCATCAAACAAAAAACATCCCTGACAAATTAGAAGACATCTTTACGGCTGTAGTAGACAATAAACAACGCAGTCGAACTTCAAGGAATCACACAGCAACACATTTAATGCACCAAGCACTTCGTTCGATTTTAGGGACTCATGTAGAACAAAAAGGATCCATGGTTCATTCTGGAGTATTCCGCTTTGATTTTTCACATTTCACTAAAGTTACTTCTGAAGAAATTAAAGCAGTGGAAAAATTTGTTAACGCAAGAATACAAGAGAATATACCTCTAGAAGAAGGAAGGAATACTCCTTACGAAAAAGCAATTAAATCAGGTGCAATAGCATTATTTGGTGAAAAATATGGAGATACAGTGCGAACTATTGGTTTTGGACAATCTGTAGAATTATGTGGGGGTACTCATGTTACTAATACCTCTGATATTTGGCATTTTAAGATATTATCTGAAGGAGCAGTAGCCTCAGGAATTCGAAGAATTGAGGCAATTACAGGAGATGCTGTAAAAAATCACTTTGAAGACCAATCGGAATTATTGGAAAACTTAAATATGCTTTTGAGGCAAGCACAAGATCCAATCAAGGCAATAAAGTCATTACAATCTGAAAATTTTGAATTAAAGAAAGAGTTAACGGTCTTATCAAAATTAAAAGCACAAGTACTAAAGGAAGCTCTTTCAAAAAAAATTAAAACGATAAATGAAATTCAGTTTCTTGCATGTGAAGTTGATTTAGATGCTCAAGGAATGAAGGATTTAGCTTTTGAAATGGGAGCTACTCTTGAGAGTGCTATTATTATTTTTGCTTCTCAAAAAACAGGTAAACCTTTACTTAGTTGTTATATTTCTAAAGACCTAGTTGCTAATGATGGTAAAAATGCTGTCACCATTATTAAAATTCTGGGAGAATATATTCAAGGCGGTGGAGGTGGACAGGCTTTTTATGCAACTGCTGGAGGAAAAAATTTAGCAGGAATTCAGGAAGCAATTACAGCAGCTGAAAATATCTGCATCAACTAATTATTCTTTAGGCGGCGGATAGTTTGTCATAATTTCTTGAACAAAAAGGGCAATCTTATCATCCCGATTTTTCAGATTTTCTTGAATACCTCCTCTTCCTTTTCCTTGCCAAATTAGTTGCTTGGTTGCAGAATCAATAATATTGATATAAAGAGTACCCTCTGTTCTAGAACTTACGCTATTAAAATTTGGACCTCCCCAAAACCATGGATTAAAACCCCACCCCCAAAATTGCGAATTATTCACATAAATTTTTTCTTTAGCACTCGTGGTAAAACCAATTAATAGATCGGGAGTTTCAGACTTAGAAAGCCCTTTTGAACTCATTTGATAATCTAATGCTTTAAGAATTCTACGCTTATCCAGATCAGAAATGTTCACTTGATCAATTTCAGTTTTAAAATAGGCAAAAGTTTTATACCCAGAAAAGTCCACGCTTGAGTCATGGTCAGAAAATATCTGTATGGAAGAGCAGGACATTAAAAATAAAAAAGTAAAACTAAAAACAGAATATCTCATGATTGTAAATTTTAAAATATTAAAAGACCAAAAATCATGCCTAACTATTGAACTGATTTGGAATCGAATCCGTAAGGACAATGTCTGCAACTACTTTGACAACAAGATCCTCTTTTTAAGTGGTATTTCTCTGTAAATACTTTATAACCTTCAGTTGTTAAATAATAATCTTCTTCTTGAAGGGGGGGTATTGAACTTAGCGACATTTTAATGTATTTTTAGGCATGCAAATTTTTGATTCTTTCAAAAGTAGTTTAAACCAGTCACTTGATCTTTTTCTTGGACATAAAATTGTAATTAAAAGAGAGGATTTAATACACCCAAGAGTGTCTGGAAATAAATTTAGAAAGTTAAAATATATTTTTCAAGAAATTAAAAAGAAAGAGGTGTCTGCACTGTTAACATTTGGCGGTGCCTTTTCAAATCATCTGGCAGCAAGTGCTTATGCCGGTAAGAACAGTGGAGTTCATACGATTGGTATAGTTAGGGGTGATGAATGGGGAAGAAAAATTCATGAAAGCGCCACCTTGAATTACTGTGTATCACAAGGAATGGAGTTGCACTGTATATCTAGAGATATTTATACTCAAAAAGAGCAAGCGCCAATTGTCACCAAGTTAATGAAAAAAATACCAAGGTTGAGAATTATTCCTGAAGGTGGAACCGAACCACTAGCAGTAAAAGGATGTCTGGAAATTCTTCAATCCGAAGACCTTAATTTTGATGTTATTTGCTCTAGCGTTGGAACTGGAGGAACAATAGCAGGGCTTGTTAATTCTAGTAATGATAATCAAAACCTTATAGGTTTTAATGCATTAAATAATACTGAAATAGTTCACACTATAGAAGAATTAACAAACAAAAAGAATTGGTCCATAGAGAATGACTATACATTTGGTGGCTATGCCAAAATAAAGCCGACTTTAATCTCATTTATGAACGATTTTTATCAACAATATAGAATTCCATTGGATCCAATTTATACTGGAAAGATGGTTTTTGGTATTTTTGACCTAATTAAAAAAGACAAATGGCCATGGGGAAAAAAAATATTGATTATACATACTGGAGGGCTTCAGGGCGTGGAGGGAATGAATGTTCAGCTTCAGAGAAAAGGACACCCTACTTTACTATATGGCGAATAATCGTATTTTTAGGTTTGTTTGTGCTAGTAAGTTCGTGTGGTTCATCAAGAAAAGTATTGATAAGAGATCAAGTACCTAGCTCCTCTGAAAAAGGAACGATTAATAATGTAGCACAAAAAAAAGCCATAAAAAAATCAATAAGCATACTAACGACAGAAGAAAAAATAGTAGCCTATATTGAAAAATTTGGACCTATTGCAAAAGCGGAAATGCATAAATATAAAATACCTGCAAGTATCACATTAGCTCAAGGACTCTTAGAGTCTGGTTTTGGATTTGGACGTTTGGCCTCAGAAGGGAATAATCACTTTGGAATTAAATGCCATAGCGATTGGAAGGGTAAAAGAATATATCACGATGATGATGAAAAAGGCGAATGCTTCCGAGTCTACAAAGACCCTAAAACTTCTTACAGAGATCATTCCCTTTTTCTAACTACTCGTAGTCGTTACGATTTTTTATTTAGTATAAAAACTAATGACTATAAAGGTTGGGCAAAAGGCCTCAAAAAAGCAGGCTATGCAACTGACCCTATGTATCCAGACAAGTTAATAAGTCTAATAGAACGATTTGATTTAACCCGTTTTGATATTAAAAAAAATCAAAAAATTAGACAGAATTCAAAAGAAAAAACCAAACCTTCCTCCAAAGCAGTATACATTGTTAAAAAAGGAGACACCCTTTATTCAGTTTCAAAAAAGTATACTATTTCTATAGATCAACTCATCAAATTAAATAAAATTAAAGACAATACTATTTATTTAGGTCAAATATTAAACGTCTCCAATCTCTAAAATGATGCAATATAAAAGAAGTAGTACGCTTTTTAAATCTGCCCAAGCTGTTATTCCTGGAGGTGTTAATTCACCTGTTCGTGCGTTTAAAGCCGTTGGTGGAACTCCTGTTTTTGTGGAGCGAGCCAAAGGAGCTTATCTATATGATGTGGATGGAAATAAATTAATTGATTATATATCAAGTTGGGGTCCAATGATTTTAGGGCATGCATATGATCCTGTAATAAATGCAGTAAAATCTCGTGCTGATCTTGGAACTTCTTTTGGAATGCCTACCGCACTTGAAACACAAATTGCTGAGCTTGCAATAGATATGGTTCCAAATATTGATAAAATTCGTTTTGTTAATTCTGGGACTGAGGCTTGTATGAGCGCAGTTCGATTGGCACGTGGTGTAACAAAGCGCGAAAAAATAATCAAGTTTACGGGTTGTTATCATGGACATTCAGATGCTTTTTTGATTCAAGCAGGTAGTGGGGCTGTCACTTTCGGAAGTCCTAGTAGTCCGGGTGTTACAAAAGGTACAGCAAAAGACACACTTTTAGCGCCGTATAATAATTTAGAGGCAGTCGCAAAACTTTTTAATGAATATCCGGAAGAAATAGCCGCTATAATTATAGAACCTGTGGCCGGTAATATGGGATGTATTTCTCCAGCTTATGGTTTTTTAGAAGGCCTTCGTTCCCTTTGTGATCAAAATAATACACTCTTCATATTTGATGAGGTAATGACTGGTTTTCGTCTAGCAAAAGGAGGAGCTCAAGAGCTTTTAGGAATAAAAGCAGACATTGTAACATTTGGAAAAGTATTGGGTGGAGGATTACCTGTAGGTGCTTTTGCCGCTAAAAATGAGATTATGTCACATTTGGCTCCTGAAGGGCCAGTATATCAAGCAGGGACTTTAAGTGGAAATCCACTGGCGATGGCCGCTGGATTTGCCATGTTAACTGCTTTAAAAGAAGATGCTACTATATTTGACCGGTTAGCCACTAAAACTAAATACCTTCACGAAGGTTTGACATCTGTATTAGAAAAAGAAAATATACCGCATAAAATCAATCGTGTAGGTTCAATGATTTCATTGCACTTTACCGATAAAGAGGTGTTTGATTTTGAAACAGCCGTTAAAGGAAATAACCAGCATTTTAATAATTATTTTCATGGCATGTTAAAAGAGGGAATTTACTTACCACCAAGTGCTTTTGAAAGTTATTTTTTAAATGATGCACTTTCTATTGAAGACCTAGATTTTACTATTGAGGCTCTAAAAAAAATAGTCCATAAGATTTAATTATCAACCTCTAATTAAGAAGGTTTAGAAAAAGTAATTATTTGATAAATTCAATAAATAAACCTGATTCATTTTTTACAACTTTCACTAGCTTCTTTTGTGTTAATCCTTTAATAGAGACATCCCATTTCTTGTTACTCAAACCACAGGCTGTTTTTAGATCAACAAGTAGAGAGGATTCACCTTTTTTAATCAATTGGAGTATTTTCTTCTCTTCTTCCGTCAAATCAACTATTTGTTTTTCAGACTTCATCTGTGGAAAAAATAACACCTCTTGGATTGAACTGTTGTTGGTCATAAGCATGACTAAACGATCAATCCCAATTCCAATACCAGAAGTAGGGGGCATACCATACTCTAGTGCTCTAAGAAAATCTTGATCAATAAACATTGCTTCATCATCACCCTTTTCACTCAAGGCAAGCTGTGCTTCAAAACGCTTTCGTTGGTCTATGGGATCATTTAATTCTGAATAAGCATTTGCCAACTCTTTTCCATTGACTAATAATTCAAAACGTTCTGTAAGTTTTGGATTGTCCCGATGTTCTTTAGTTAATGGACTCATAGATTTAGGATAATCAGTAATAAAAGTAGGCTGAACATAATGGTGTTCACATTTTCCCCCAAAAATTTCATCAATAAGTTTTCCTTCTCCCATAGTTTCATCAACTTCAAGCCCTAATTTTTTTGCACTTTCTCTGAGTTGATCTTCATTAATTTCAGAAACATCAATACCTGTATGTGTTTGTATAGCTTCGATAATAGGAACCCTTGGGTATGGAGCTTTAAAATCAATGCTGTGTTTCCCAACTGGAATTAATGGAGTACCATGAACTTCTACAGCAATTTTTTCAAGTAAAGTCTCAGTTGTTTCCATCATCCAGAAATAATCTTTATAGGCTACATACAGCTCCATAACTGTAAACTCAGGATTATGTGTTCGGTCCATTCCTTCATTTCGAAAGTCTTTAGCAAACTCAAATACTCCCTCGAAACCACCCACAATCAATCTTTTTAAATACAATTCATTTGCAACACGAAGGTATAGAGGAGTATTGAGTGCATTGTGATGTGTTATGAATGGTCTTGCAGTAGCCCCTCCTGGAATTGGCTGTAGAATAGGTGTTTCAACCTCTAAATATCCTTTTTGGTTTAAAAAATCACGCATAATTGTAGTGACTTTAGAACGCTGTAAAAAGGTATTTTTCACTTGTGGATTAACAATTAAATCTACATACCGTTGACGATATCTCAATTCCGGATCATTAAATTCATCATAGACATTACCTTCAGCATCTGTTTTTGGAAGAGGCAGTGGTTTTAAGGCTTTATTTAAAAGGGTAAAACTAGTCACCTTAATAGTATGTTGTCCTACCATTGTTGTAAAGAGGGTTCCTTCAATTCCAATAATATCTCCAATATCTAAGAGTTTCTTATAAACTTTATTATACATGCTCTTATCTTCTCCATTACAAATTTCATCTCGATTAAAATAAACCTGAACCCTTCCAGTGCTGTCTAAAAGTTCTGCAAAACTCGCCTTTCCTTGAATTCTTCGAGACATTAGTCTTCCAGCTATAATTACTTTTTTTTCTTCAGAATAGTTTTCTGGAAGATCACTTGCGTAGAAGTCAACTTGAAATTGTGCGGCAGGATAGGGATTTATACCTATTTTTTTTAATTCTTCAAGTTTTTCTCTTCGAATCAGTTCCTGTTCAGAAAGCTTTGCCATTTGGTAAATTTTAATGTAAAGATACACAGAGTAAAAAAATCTGGGAAGTCAAATTTTATATCTTTGTAATTGAGTTATTAGCAATGAACTTTTTTCGTGTTTTATTATCAATAGTTTTTCCGCCTTTGGCAGTTGTTGACCAAGGGTGTGGTTCAATTATTATTGTTTTTATTTTAACACTTTGTGGATGGGTTCCTGGAGTAATTGCAGCACTTGTGATACTGAATAACCCAAAGCGATGGTCTTCAAATCTTTAACATCAAATGAATACTAAAAACAGAAAAGTGGCTGTAATTGATTTGGGTTATTCTCCCTATAACGAGGCTCTTACTATTCAGGAAAAATTATTTAATCAGATTATCTCCGTTAAACGAAAAAACAGAGCAAATGGTAAACATGAATTAACAAATAATTATTTGTTGTGGGTAGAGCATGCCGCTGTATATACATTAGGAAAAAGCGGAAAAAGTGAACATTTGTTATTAGACCAACAAAGGCTTGAAGAAAAAGGAATAGAATTCTTTACCTCTAACAGAGGTGGGGATATTACCTTTCACGGGCCTGGTCAAATTGTAGGCTATCCTATTTTTGATTTAGATAATTTTTTTACAGATATACATAAATACTTGCGTTTTTTAGAACAAGCTGTAATTAACACTTTATCGGAATACGACATAAAAGCTTCTATTAGTAAAGGAGAAACAGGTGTTTGGTTAGATGCTGAGACTCCTTTTGCACGAAAAATATGTGCTTTGGGTGTTCGCGCAAGTCGCTGGGTGACCATGCACGGATTTGCCTTAAATGTAACGACAGATTTATCCTATTTTGACCACATTATACCATGTGGAATAAAAGGAAAGGGTGTCACTTCTATGGCAAAAGAATTGGGAAAAAAAATTCCAATGAAAGAAGTTCAAGATAAATTAAAACATCATTTGGCTCTTCTTTTTAATGCTCGTTTTAAAGACGCGACACTTTAGTTTATTTGATAGATTAAAAAACTAGAAGCTTCTGATTGAACAACCATTTCTAATGCTTTATCATCATCTGCATTTTCTAGATCAATGACAGAACTTCCGTAAACTGGAAATCCAGCCACTGCAGCCCCGTTACTATAAAAGACATATACTTTTTGAGTATCCAAATCAGAAATACTAACATAGATAGTGTTGTTGATGTAGTGTATCTTTGGAGGTGTGTATTTACCAAAAGGCAATTCTACAGGAATCCCTTTTATACGCAAAATGTTTTCTGAAAAACTCACAAGAGATTTTGAGGTCATATCAATGAAATGACCTGGGCGAAGATTTAAATCACTAGTAACTATATTTCCTTTACTATCAATTTGGATTAAGTCACCTTTTTTGTTGGTGGTTGCAAATGTATTTCGATATTCAAAAATTGGATTACTTGAAGTATTTGCTTTATTTTTTAGAACTAAACGATTAGTTCCCTGTCTATTTAGAATGCGTACTTGTCCATCTATATCTTGTAAGACAATATAATCTTTTGTTCCAAAACGAATGTGTTTAGGACTGTTTTGAAGGGGTTGATTAAGTTTTTTTAGTTTAAAGCCACTTATTTTCTTGCCTTTATTATTGAACATTTGTACTTGCTTACCATGAGTGAGTAAAAAACGATAATTATGATTTAAATCATAGTCAAAAGCTGCAAAATGTTGTGGTGAGCTGTCAGGTATTTTTATATTAAAAGGAGAAACTATAGAACCGTTTCTGTCTAGAATCATAAAACGATTAGGGGTTCTAAATGCAATTTGAAGGCGTCTATTTTTGTATAAATCTACCTGTTCAATATTTCCTATAATGGGTCCGCTAAGTTGTTTTTTCCAATAAAGTATACCTTTATTAGAAAATAAATAAAGCACATTATTTTGGTCTTGAACCACGATGTCCATTGTTTTATTTCTATGGTTTTTGATCCATTTAGGAGGACGAGCAGCAGCTACATCAAGTGAAAAACTGTATTGATTGGTAACACTGTTCTTGTTTTGATCAACATTATTACTTTGAGCAGCAAAGCGAGTTTGAATAAAACCCACTTCAGAAATTCCCTGTAAAGCTACGAGGGGGTATTTTGTTAAATCTATTTTTTTCCAGCCTACTGATTTATCCTTGAGAGCTTCGTTCCATAAATTCTTCAGATTCTTTGTTTTCCCAACCCATAAAAAAGAACTATTATCAGCTAATCCATCCTGCATATTTTTGAAATTAAAATCGTTGCTTAATGTTTTCCCATCCAAATGAGCACTAATAATTTGTTTCAAAAAAGAGTCATCTTCTGCCATTATTACAAAGTCATCTATGTGAATTGTCCATTTTGGCAATACAGTTGTCCCGTATGCGGTGATAAATTTTAATAAATCTTTCGGCAAAGACTGCTGATGAATTCGAACACCCCGAAAAATAGTCGACACATTATCTTCAGAAAGCAAAAGAGGATCAATCTTTTCACTATTATTTAAATGAAAAAATAAGGCTTTTTTGTTATTTGTTTTCAACCAAGAAATTTCATCTACTGTATTTAGTAGATCAAAATTAATTTTAGTTAATGCAATATTTTTATAACGACTAAATTGCTTGAAATTATCTTCAAGTGCTTTATAATCTTTAATGGCAAGTGCTAAAAAGCTATCAAAATTCTGAGGAACATATTCTGGGCTTAAAAGGGATTTTGATCCAGTGCCTTTCAAAAGGCTAAGCACATCCGGAATGGAATCATTAATAAAACTTACTCCATCAAGTGTAAAGGGGTCTTTTTTAGTGTTAAAGTCAAATGAAAACCAATCACTTCCTATAAAAGGAAAAAGGGGAGTTTCAGCAAAAAAACGATTCAATACATCTTTAAAATCTTGATGAATAATTAGGTTCATGGGAGCATTATCATCACTTATTTTTGCTAAATCAAAATAGTAATGATTTTGAATTCCAGGTTCATTATTTTGAATGTTTCGAATACTATTTTCAATGACTAATTTAGAAGTGCTGATAATGCGAACATCTTCAATTTCTGCAATGAATGTCTTCGTATCTTTATTAATATTAATACTTACAGGAATATTATTGTACTTTATTTTTTCTGATATAACTTCAGGTAAAGAGTCCTTTAGTACTGGTTTGTAAATAAAGGATATAGCATACTCTGATTTTCCAACTGGAGTAAAAGACAATAATGCTTTATTGTTAAAGTTCTTAGGAATTACAGCACTTATTTTTTTGTAAAGTACTGTATCTATGGCTAATATATTAGAAAGAAAAGGCAGGTTGTTTATTGCGTTTTTCAAAATGTTCTGATCATTAAGCTGGATGGTGATCACGGAATTTTGTGGTACACAGTCGAATAAGTCAAGGGTACTATTTTTTGGGGTACTACAGCTTGAAATAACAAGCAAGACAATAAGAAATGATTTAGAATTCATAAATATCAAAATTAAAAAACTCCCTTGAGAGAATACTTTAATTCTCAAAATGTTATTAACTATCTAGCCAACAAAAAGTCATTTCAAAAAGTGATTAAGTATAATTTTAATACTCAAGCTAATGGGCATCTTTATAAATAATCCTAATCTATTGAACATATTTTGGAAGAAGTTGAAAAGATACTCTGTGGTGTTTTGTAATGCCAAATATTTTTATAGCCTCTCGATGTGATTTAGTCGGATACCCTTTATTTTTTTTCCATCCAAATTCTGGATGTTTAAAATCTAAGAGTGTCATATAATCATCACGATAGGTTTTAGCTAATACTGAGGCTGCGGCAATATTTTGATATTTTCCATCACCTTTAATTATGCAATCGAAAGGAATTTCTTTAAATGGTTTAAAACGGTTTCCATCAACAACAATATGAATTGGTTTAGGAGAGAGTTGCTCCAATGCAAGATGCATGGCTTTTATGGATGCGTTTAGAATATTTATTATATCAATTTCGTCCTGATAAACATGAGCTATTGCAAATGCAATAGCTTGTTTTTCTATTTCGGGGCGTAATGCATATCGCTGCTTTTCAGTCATTTTTTTTGAATCATTAAGTAAGGGCAGATTAGTGTTAGAGGGAAAAATAACAGCTGCGGCTGTAACAGGACCAGCTAAACACCCTCTTCCAGCCTCATCTGTACCAGCTTCTAGACCTTTGGTGTATTGTATTTTAAGCATTTACTAATTCTATAGTATAAGTTTGTTCCACGGTATTACAAAATACTTACAATTATTATAACTTCGCAAACAAATCATTGGTTGTATGCGTTCTAGCATTTTCGTATTATTTTTTGTTTTTTTTCAACAGATTTGGAGTCAAGAAATTGTACCTAGCATTCAAGATAGTTTGTCTGTTAATGCTAACATATTTACTCTTGAGAAAGATTCTATTCAGGCTCTCCCTGCAGCCAACAAAAATATTACTCTAGATTCCCTTGGACTTTTAAAAAAAAATAAAAAATTATCTCCAGAAAAGCCCAAAAAAGAAAGGTATATTCCTTATGTAAAATCAATGGTTGAAGTTTCTGTTTCAGATTATAAAATCATGTCATTAGATGGAACTGAAAAGTCTGTTGATACAACCCTAAGTATTGAAAATGAATATTCGTTTAATTTTCTGCGAAAAGATTACTTCGAATATTTACCGCTACCTAATATGGGAGAGGGGTATAACAAGATTGGCTATAACTTCTATGACGAACCTTTGACCCCCCAAATGGGGGCACGAGTCAAGCATTTTGGTTATTTTGAAAAAGAAGATGTTTTTTATTACGAAGTTCCCTCGCCTTACTCGGAATTATTTTTTAAAAGTACATTCCAACAAGGACAAAATTTAGATGCCACTTTAGCGGTAAATACATCTCCTAAATTCAATGTGGCAGTCTCATTCAAAGGTTTTAGATCATTGGGTGATTATAATTCTTCTTTAAGTCGTTCCCGTCAATTTAGAATGAGTGCTCAATATCAGACGTATAATCAGCGTTATCGATTACGTTTGCACCAAACTACTCAGTCTCTGGAAAACGAAGTAAATGGGGGGCTTGTGAATGACGCTGTTTATTTTTTTGAAAACGCACCCAACTATGTTAGGGCTGACCAATCTGGAGTGCCCATTTTAGACGATAATGGCGAGGAACAATTCGATTTTTATGATGGTTTTTTAAAGCGCTCTTTACTGTCAACACAAATTAGAGCACGAAATGACTTGTCTGGGAAGCGATATTTTATGGACCATCGTTATCAGATGTTTCCAATTGCCAAAGATACTACAGCCTATAAAATGGAAGTTGGGTATCAACTTAGTTATGAAACCAAAAAGTACAGTTATGTAGATGATCGCCCAAGTCCTTATTTTTATGAAACTTATGACGTTTCAAGTGTTCAAGACAGCACTAAATATAGTACCCTTGAGAATAAGTTATATGCTCGATATAAAGATAGGCTTTTAGGAGAATTGCAATTGGATTTGTTTCATTATAATTGGAACTATGCTTTGGGAGAAAACGACTATCAGAAAGATTCCGTTTTACCTACTAGTATTCAAGCAAGCCAGCTAGCTGCTCAAGTAAAATGGTCAAAAATTCTTTTTGGAACTGCAATAAAAGCCAAAGGATACCAATCTTTAAAAGAGACTTACGCTACTACTGATTTAAATCTAAATATTAATCGTCTTTTATTGAAAGATATTTCAGCATCCGCTTCCTTCCAATACAGATCTCAGCCGTTAAATTTTAACTACTATTTATTTCAAAGTGATTTTAAAGAATATAATTGGTCAAATACAAACTTAGTAAATCAAAACACATCTACTAAGTCAGTTGGAGTTTCGCATCCAAAATGGGGTAATGTTTCTGCAGCATGGTCCACCATAAATAATTATGGTTTTTTCGTTAATAGGACTCCTCTTAATTCTTTAAACAAAAAATTCAAAGTTGAGGTGATACAACTAGATAAGCAAATTGATTATTTCAAAGCCCGTTTCAATCAGCGTCTTGATTTTGGAAAATTATCTTGGATTAATAATGTCCAGTATCAAAAGGTAACCCAGGAGCAGGATCTTGATCAGATTCTAGGGGATCCACTAACCTTGAATGTTCCAGAATGGCTCATAAGAAGTACCTTAATGTTGACATCTTCTATTTTTAACAAAGCACTTTCTTTTCAATCTGGAGCTACTTTTGTCTTTTTCACTGATTATTATGCTGATCAGTACAATCCCTTATTGTCAGAATTTGTTACTCAAAACAATACTAAAATCGGGGAATACCCACGCGTAGATTTTTTCTTTAATGCTAAAATAAAGAGTTCTAGAATCTTTATTAAACTGGAAAATGTATCAGCTCAAATTGAGCATTTAATTAAAGTTGATACTCCCTACGATTATTATGCAGCACCTTTTACCCCGTATCGAGACTTTTCGATTCGCTTTGGGCTTATCTGGAACTTCTTTCAGTAAAACTATTAATCTGATTATCAGTACTTAAAAACATTTAACTATATTTTTTAAAAAATCATTTAAAAACTCCTTGTGGGTAATTAAAAGGGTTCTATATTTGCACTCGCTAAAATGCTGAAGGGTATAAGAACTTTAGAAGAAGCGAATGTTCATTGAAAGAAAAATAATATAAGAATGACAGCGC
>Ga0209603_1000797_pt1 | contig 36071 bp, 14 predicted proteins | sample COGITO_mtgs_1206_FD_184812 | JGI IMG/M metagenome (GOLD analysis project Ga0209603, IMG submission 184812) | Pelagic marine microbial communities from North Sea - COGITO_mtgs_120607 (SPAdes) (version 2) | ecosystem: Environmental > Aquatic > Marine > Epipelagic ... | reverse complement strand
CATCAGATAGATTAAATGCAAATACTACTGACAATATAGGCAGCATTATAGCTTGTGATCCAGGCGACACCCAGGGTGGTGGCGCACAGGATTTAACTGTAGGAAACAGATATAGAATAGAAGTGCTGGCGACCATTAACCAAAACGGGTGGAACGATATAGCTGGTACTGTTGGTGTGACATACGCTATAGGCAGCATATTCACTTGTGCGGTCACTGTTTCTGATGCTATTGGTGATGGAAATCACAACACTGCGGCGTGTAGAAATGTCACATTGCCTAATGGTAACTCGGGCACAGCAAACGCAAATGCTCTAACCTCGAATCAGTTGTTCACCACAAAGATAGATCTTTCGTTGAACGATATAGTGGGCCCAGAAGATTTTTGGACAAACGGGGACTTCATATTCAGTTATAAGCTACATAAATCTTTTTCTGATACAGAGGGTGGGATACAGTGGACAGGCTATCAGTCTGGTCGTTTTTTTGTGGGATGGAAGACCACAGGATTCTTCATTATAGAAGAGGATGTCAACAACGATAACAACTGGACACTGCTGAAAGCTGTGACAAGTAGTGCTTATAAGACAGCATACAATGTAACTTGGGAAACTGTTGACTCAGCTACTGTGATAAAATTTGGTGACTATACAGACTTCACTAGAGTATGTCAGGGAATGTTAATAGAGATAGGCGGCACTCAATATGCTGTGGAAAAAACGTACAGATCTTATTCGGTAACTGCTAGTGCTTACGAGTACTTTGCTTCTCTGAATGAGGATGTTGGTAGCACTGATAGCAGTGGATCTATTCAAACATTTCTTGCGGATACTAATGTTTCGGAGCTTGATACTGGTACTCTTCCCCTCACTCCAGTTACTAGGGGTGATAGGCGCCGTGTGAGATATACAGTTTTCTGGCCTACTGTGACTAACAATCAAACAATTGAGCGTAAATATTTTAATGAATATGATCCAAGCAATAGTGGCGATCTGAAATTTAGCTACTTCTATGCAGACGATGGAGCAAGTGACGTTGATGGACAATACTCATTCAAATATTTCTACGATAACAGGGTTAATTTCACACAGCAAAAAATGTCTACAGATATTACTGTATCGGACACACTATCGCTAGAGTATACTCCACCTCAGATTATAACAGACACATTTGTTGATTATTCGAGTAACCAGATATCTAGAAAACAAGTGCAAATACAAAACTCCAGTGGGTCTATTATAGGAGCCACTGTGATATCTCAGACATTTAATGGAATTTCTGTCGGTGACTGGGTTGTAGTTTGTAATCAGGCCTCGGGCGCAGATAGGGGCACAGACTCCGCTAATTACCATGCCTTCCAAGTAATTGAGAAGAAAAGTAACTCTAATATATTTTTAGATCCAAGCTACACGACTATGGGTATACCTGAACACACGGTCCACGATGTCTTGTTTGTTAAAAATAGTGGATTGAAAGGTATATTCCAGAGTTTGCCGGTACTGATTGGAACTAATCAATCTATTAGACAAGTTCACTATGATATCAATAGTAGTCTGAATCGTTCAATGGATCGTAACGTATTATTAGATATTGCTCAGGGAGATCTTGGGTTTAAAGTAGAATTTGATACACTTAATGCGGCAGCTAATCACGTCTCACATGACCATCCATTCTACGCAAAAACAGTGACACCCGGTTCGACAAGCACTGTGGTTACATGGGAATCTCATGCTAATTACTTAGCAGATTCAACCGCCAATACGCTTAATAGTGAGAATTTCGGCACATCGCCTGCTGGTGGTCAAAATGGAATAATTGCAGTTTATTCGAGTAGGGGATTAGTTGATACTAGTTCTTCGCATGAGTGTGGTGGTGTCTATGGACTAGAGGTTGTCGTTCCACCTGGGGGTGCACCAGCAAACTCAAATAGTACTGGCGGTACTAGAATATACGTTAAGTCTCTAGACGGAGGAGTAAATCAGATTGGTTATTACGTTTACTTCGTAGGGAGCGATCCCGCCGCTCCAGTGATAGATCAGTATGATATTGGAGGAAACTCGGCCCTGATAGCGTCTCATAGTGGTGCCGGCGCAAGCGAACCATATATAGAAATAACTGCCAGCTTGCCACTTAATGCAGACATCGCCTCGGGTACAACTATAGTTGTCGTTCCAAGTGATAGTTATGGTGGAGATCTCGCTGAACTTAGAAAGAATAGAGAGTATTGTGTTATTCCACTAAATACTGCTCCTCCATTTGCGAGTACGAATAATGGCCTAGAAACAACTTCTACATATCTAAACTTAATGGTTTCCGAACTGGAGTTTAGTACGATAGATGTCAAGGTGGCTTCTAGCAAAGTTGTGGATCTGGAGTCCATCACTTGGGACGGAGACGGAATCCCAGATAAGAAAATGTCGATACAGCATAGTACCGACACTTATAGCATACTTATAAACTCGGACACTTATAGTTAAGTTATACTACCTTCTTTGTTAGGATGTAGTATTGCTCTCCATTAACGATAATTGGTAGTTTATGCGTGTAGCTTGCTATAGTGTTAACTTCGTCGGCTACTTGTTGGACTATAGTGTCTTTGGCTGTATTTGTTTTCAACAGATCAACAGCACTAGCACTATTACTAATGACAAGATCCTTGACTCTAACTGATTCAGTAGGTGTGACGGATCTGAGTGCGCCACCAGAGATAAAGCTAGGTGTGCTTCCAGTCTCGACTGTTTCCCAAGGGTTCTCAGTCCCAGAAAATGCACGAGTCTTGTTTCCGTCTATTGATATGAACAAACCAGGCGGAGTCGTGGCCTTTACTCTTGTCGTACTGGTTCCACCAGCTACGCCAATTTTGGCTATGAATTTATCCCCTAAGGCCCACGCTGCTCTACTCTCTCCTGATAAAGTATTTAAGAAGGATACAGTCGCATTTCCTCTGGTAGTTATTTCATACTCTTTACCAACTACTAGTGCAGACTCCAGGGTTCTGGGATATCCTATCTCTATTGCATCTGTATTCTCTATCTTCATTAGGCCATTGAGTCTAAATCTAATATCAAATTGGTTATCTAGGTAGTTGAGGGGCGTCCTAGATCTCTTATACTTAACTCTTCCGACAATGTTCCCAATGTAAGAGATCTGTTCTAGTGGGGTGAGTGGTACATCGTCTTCGTCACTAGAACCCTCTTCTCCTAAAGATACAGTACCACCACCGTCTGCCTCATCATTTGTGGACAACTTTTGAATCTTCATATTACCTATATTATCACTGGTGATAACGTCTGATCTAGTTAGCGTCACGTTATCTATGTCTGCACTAGGTAGCGCACTCAATATAGTATTAATGTTTAGTATTGTTGGTGGGACTGCTGTATCTGTCGCTGCTATAATCTGAAAGACGTTTTCGCCATTGCTGTTATGTACTTTGTATGAATAGTCTACTGCGCCACTAGGGGCAGTGATAGAGAACACTGTACCTGATGATAAAGCAATCTTGTTTAGACCAACAACTCGCAATGAGTCACCGTTAGGGATACCGTTTTCTGTGGCGTTGTCGTAGAAGTATTCAAAATCTTTTCTAACGTATACTTCTTTAGCTATGCCCCCTAAACCAGTATCTGAATCGCCATCACCAGTGGCAACAAATAATTCTCCGACTGATGCGATAGAGTTTGCGCCTATTGCATTCCAGTTGTGACCATCACCCAGGTCGATAATCTTATACTTCTTACCCGATACGAAAGTCCCAAAGAATATATCTACATTGATAATTTCATTTTGGTTGTTCTTAAGTGTGCTTGTGAACCTAGAGTTGCCATCAAACAACAAGATATCTTTACTTATGTTTATCCCGCCGAGATTATCAAGTATAGACCTATCTGAGGGAGTTGTATCACTCTCTACCAAGTTTAGATTTTTTACAAATCCTTGAGCCATGACATTTTCCTATGCATCGAGTAGTATTGACCAGCCAGCATTACGTAGAGCCGCTAGTTTATTAGCAGAAGATAGATCTCCTGATGAGTCATCGTCAATTATTGCAGATAGACCTAAGGAATCTCCCGAAGTAACAGTCTGTCCCAAAAGGTCTATAACAACTCCTCCTCTTTTTCTTAGAAGATAGTTAGCATATAGATCACTAATCAAACTCGTCGCCGATGATGCCGGTAGATTGTTGTTTCTAAGATTAAGTGTTGTGATATATTTATTAAGCGATAAAGTGCCGGACACATATTCTGATAGCTTATTGTTTTGTAATCTTATATTATCTATAACAGGGCAATCCGAGAAGTCTGGAATAGATCCAGTAAGCAAATTATTGTTAGCCCAAATTCTTTTGCATACTGGTAGGGTCATTTTCGGAAACTGGCCGGGTATGCTATTATTTTGTAGATATATGTATTGCATTTTAGCTAGGTTCCACTCGGGTAGAGTCTCATCTAGTCCTGCTGTTACTACTTTATCGTACCCATCTGGTCTAACTGTACCAGTTCCATCTATTGATGAGAGATCAGGTGGAGATGGGGCATTGAAAGAGAAATTGGCGTAGCTGGTGTCGTATGGGTACCTGTATTGATTAATGTCTGTTTTGTTTTGTCCAGTAATCGAGTTCCAATCAGATAGAGACGTGGTCCCTACATCAAATATTCTATATCTTTTGTTTTGTACAAGGGGAACAGTTGCAACAGGCACAGAAGTTGCTATAAATGCGTCTCCTACTGCGGGCACAGTGCCACCACTTGCACCCTGAGCCTCTCCAGTAAATGCATTGACGTTTGTCCACCCAATGTCTTTCCACATTTGCACTGTATTGTTAGACCTGTTGCTCTGATTCGATGGGTCATAGAAAGATATAATAGTGTGTCTAACTCCCGGTTGAGCCCATCTAGCATTAAGTGTAGATTTATTTCTAGCTCCACTAAAATAATAAAGCTTTTGATTGTTTGTAAATTCAGGAAGCTTGCCTGTAAGGCCACCATCAGCACAATAGAGAACAGTAAGCTCAAGGTTATTGTCTAAGTTAAGACTATTGTCGCCATCTACAAACCTGATACAAGCCCTATCAGTGTTATATACATATAGTTTACTAAGACTTGATAGTTGTGTGAGAGACTGTCCAGTGTGACCAGTACTACCATCTATCCCTAGAATATCGTTACTTGAGTTCCCATAGGACCATCCTGCGATATAGATATTTCTAATCTTCTTAGTGTTTGAACCGAACGTCGAATCATTGAGTCTACCATCCAACCATGTATATCTTATATCGATATAATCTAGATCAGGCTTATTGTTGAACATAGCATTTGTTCCCCAATCACCCATAGCATTAGTACCCAAAACGTCGAATCTGTATAGGGATGTACAGTCATCAAATTTACCATCGACAGTTTTTTCTGCTCTTCGGTATGAATTTTTGATAGAGTGTCTTTGGTGTGTATATTCTGTAAGATTTGACTTACCACTCATATTGATCACGTTGTGACCACCCAAAGAGGATCTGTTGTTTGTCGATGAGAATTTCACTAAATCGGTACTTCTAATTGTTACCGCTCTTTCCGCAGAGATCGCAGTCATAATAGCTGTTGAAGCCGAAGACGTATGAGGACGCTCTGCATTACAAACTAGGCGGGTATTCTGTAAGTTAAGCTCAAGCAATTTAGAGCTAGATGTAATCCCTATAGGTAAACGATTATAAGAAGATTGATGGTCAATTGTATATTTTTTTATACCAATAGTATCATCATACAATATGTTACCTGAAGCATCACAGGCCTTAAAGCAATGTGCGCCCGGTTCTCCTGTACCAGAAACTAGCGCACTCAACTGAGTCGCTCCCAAAAAGACTTCGTATCTGTTACCAGCACCCTCGGCCTTAAGTGTATATACAGTATTTGGAACTAGTCCCCCAGTTATGGTGCCTGCAGGATAGTTAGTTGGCAATTCTATTGCGCCAGCGTTATCATAAGCACCGTTTAGATACTTGACTGTAGCTAAGGCATCAGCACTAGGGGTGCCACCATACAATTTGAACGCCACTGCACTATCGATTATTATCTTGGTCGTAGAGTAGTTGTAAGTGTCCCAGTTATTGAAACCAGTGTTAGCCTTAGTCGTGTCCACCACCTGAGGGTATACTATGCCGCCAGTCATTGCTCGTGTGAGATCTCCGCTATATTGCGTCCCCATACTAAATTCTTCTAGGGCTGTGTAGTCAGTCAAGTCTACTAAAGTACTGTCCGAAAAACACCCATTAACAAATATTTTCTTCATTGTTAGTGGTAGTCTGTTTAGAAGTGCATTAGCTGTTGAGTATGTGATATTATCACTGATTTCATCGCTTCCCTGTAAGAACAGTGATGCTCTAGACAAGTTGTTACCAGTAAGGGTCAATTCTTCGAGGATAGGGGCTAATCCTTTAGCAACGGCCATACCATTCTTAGCCACTGAGCTTGCAGTAGTGTCGTCTCTAAAGCTAGGAATAACAGCCAAGTCGTTCGATGATAGATCGAGCTTCTTTAATGCGGGCAGACTTACATTAGTCCATGCAGAAATATTAGAACCAGTAACTTTAAAATGCTCTATTTTGCTTGGGTTGTAGAAAAATTCTATTCTTCTAGGTCTAGACTGTGAGTCTCTAAATGAATATATTGTAGGGGAGTTTAGTGTGCCTATACCGACACTACCTGTGCCGTTGCTTCCATCACCGCTACTGTAAACTGTTGCTGTAGGATCTAAGTTGGTAATTCTCCAAGTTATGGGGATAGTAGATCCACTGCTATCTTGTATGCCTATAACGCTGGCGGTCAAGTCACAATCTCTAAATGCACCATCAAAGATTAGAGGAATACCCTTCATCGCCAGCAATTGTTGCTCGACACCATCGATCTTTATTTTCAAGATATGTGTAGGGACTTCTGCACGAAATGTTTTTTCTAGTGGTGCTATATCCGTCTTTAGTGAAGTGTAGCTCACTGCGCCTAGAGATTTTACTTCACCTCCATAGAATATCTTACTATCTGGAGTTGCCTCTGGCCCAATTGGAGACCAAGACGATATCCTAGATGTAGAGATATCAGCCTTTTCCTGTTTCCATTTAAGGAACCCAATGGTTTCAGTAGTACTGAAGTCTAGATAGTTATACTTTATAGCAGAGCCGGCTAACTGAGAATTCATGAATATGTTAAAGTTCATGGGTACTGCTATATCGGGTAATTCGTCTGTTAACTCACCAGTTAACTCTCCCGTTGTCATCATAGCACCAAAGACCTTTTCCTGATCGTCAGTGAGGTTTGCCATACTATGAAAATCTTTTATATCTACGTCTGCGGAAGCCAGACCCGTAATCAAATCTAGGTCGTCTATATTAAGACCTATATTTCTCAATGCCTCGATTGGATCATCAACATCGATCATCCCTTTGTTTATATTCAGGCCTCTATATATCGGCATTATTGTTCCTTAGCTGTTAGTGTCATCTGAACTTCACCAGGCTCACCAGTTAGAGAAGTTGCTTTAAAATATATTGCTTTGTCGTTTAATAGACCCCTAGAGACACCCCTGCGATCTGTAGAAAATATATTATCGAGATCGAACTCTGTGGGATCATTGGCTCCCACAAAGAATGTTGATATATTGGTACCTGGTCTTAAAGGTTGTAATGTTGATATATCATATCTAGAGGAGTCAAGTCTACCTTCTTCGTTAAACGCACATGGTGTTAATGCTGGGTCAGCACCATAGTTCTGAATAGATATATTTGGATTAGACTCAGTAGTCTCCGTAACAAATACTGGGTTATGAGTTTTAACTGTTCCATCCGAACCAATCTCTTCAACTGTGATACTATTTATAACTGCTCCATTTTTTAGTGCGAATACTGGATAGAGAGGTTGAGCGCCAAATGGTATTATCTTGATCTTAGTGAATTTCTTCGCATCAAATTTATCTTCTCCATTCTCCTCTTTAGCGTTAACCTTCCAATCATCCGATATAGTCAGAGTCTTTACTTGGATTTTGTTGGTCGCTGCCAAATCAATATTCAATTCCTGACCAGTGCTACCGTTACCCTTAAGTACGTAGAAATAGTTACTAAGTAGTGGTTTCCTGAAAACCGTAGTAGCAAAAAACTTTCCAGTTCCTATAAAATTAGATCCTACCTCAGCAGAACCATCAAGACCAACTGATGCGTCAGATGGGCCCGTTACACCAGGCGCAAACGTCACTTTCCAGTATGTTGAGTTAGTGAAGCCAGTATCAACTGTAACAAATGTACCATCAACTGATGCGATTTCATATTCATTAAAACCGATTTCCGCACTTATTGCCTGAACTCGTCCTGCCTGACTACTGTTTGTGGTGTTTGGATATCCACTCCATTTGACAGGATCTGAATTGAGTCTAGGATCAGTATCTAAGAAGACCCCAAAAGATGGGTCCCACTCATATGATTCAGCTCTTTTTATGTTGTCAAAACTAACACCTATAGGCCTAAATTCTACCATAGGGTATTCGGTTATATCAAACTCTTTATTTACATCCTCAGCACCATCAGTATCGAGAAATGAGATTTTCTCTGGATTAGCATTTAGAGAATTCGGTGCTGTTGGTAGGTGATGTGTAAATGTTATTCCAAAATCTCCCCAATGTTTGCTACTATATGTTCCGTCTTTTGATATGGGGTTTAGCCAATGGACTTTAAACTTGTTTGCATATATTGGTGTTGTTGACGCAACTATAGTATAATACCCACTTAACTTAGCAGAGAAAGAATCGTTTGCTTTTGGATCAACGTAACCTATACCGTCTGTCTTAAGGGATTTAGTCATAACTTGCTCTGATAATAAGTAATCTTCTGTACGCACTCTTAGTATATTACTACTTCTATTATCGGTAAATGATCCATACTTTACATATCCACCATATACTCCATCCGCAATAATTTTAGCTTCATTGTCTGCTGGGTTTAGCTTTTTCAATACTGTTGCTGTTCCACTAGTTGTGCCCGTTCCAGTATAATTAGATTGTAGTGTGATCACGGCGTCTGTTCTAGAAGCAACTAGATATTCGACATCGGCTATGACTAATGTGTCACCTCTGTATATGCTGGTACTATAGGCAGAGAAGTCTCCCCCGACAGTAGGCGCATCATTCTCTAGTGTGAGTCCAGTCAAATCTGGATTAGTTATAGATTTGATAGAAACCACTGAATCACTGAGATATTCAAAATCCAGTTGTCTAGTGTCTGGGTGATCTCCTGAGCTTACTATACTTGGTGAAAAGTTATAGTGTATTCCGTCTGGTGATCCCTTTATTTCTTCAATGTCTATCCTACATGGCACTGTAGAAACAACAGATGCTTTAGTCGGATATGACTTTTTGTTATTGCCTATTGGAACGCCATCTCCATTTAGTATTGTATTCTTAGGTAATATTCCGAGAACAGCCGTGTTAGTTACGAATTCTTTTGGTTCAACAGTCGTTGTCGCTAGTCTAACAGTTCCCTCGTCTCCACCATCTACATAGTAGCTACTTCCGTATTTGTATATAAACTGTGGAGATTTCATCGTAGAAGAGTTGCTACATGAATTCAGATACTTAAATTTGAAGTCTGGATTAGCAAGTACAGGTTCGCCTAGACCATTTTCGATCACGAATGTGTGTAGTAATATCCATCTAGCCTCACCATTTCCTATTGGAACATATGCATAAAATTTTGCACCAATAGCTCCATACCAAGAGTATTCGATCTTATACATTGTGACATCTTCGAATGATAATATGTATCCAGAAGGACCATTACCTAGTAAGCTGTCTCCGTTGAATTTGTTTCTGGGTATGACTGTTTCGTGTAGAGGAACAGAGTTGTCGATACTCTTAATGTAAACTGGATCTGCCGCTTGATCTGTGACTCTCAAACCTTGACGAAGTAGAAGCTCATCAGGCATCCTGATAGTACTTCTTCTAATTAAACTGAAAACGCTCCCCTTTAATTGGAACATATATTCGTCAGTGTCGTTAGAGCATCCCCACTCTAGTACACTAGCTGTAGAATTTGGATCAGCCTTCATTCTAGTGCCGAAAGTGAATCCACTAGCTCTACCGGGTTGATATCTAAAGGATCTCTTGCTCTCAAGTATAGCGAATCTGTCGCCAAATGGTTTGCCACCTGGTACACACTGACTGGTTGCAAAGTTTGTTAATTCACCATAATCCGAAGTTTTTGTAAAGTCGGTAATTGCTGTGTTCATTGGTGGATATGTAGCCACTTTATCTTTAATAAGGTCAAAGAAGTATGTCCAAGATTCTATCTGATCGTAGCACTTCTGCTCATCTTCGTTTGCATATTTAACATCATGGAAATTGCCACTGCCTGTAAAGGCGCCGGTGGGGTCCCAAACAATAGGAACTTTGGCGTCATCTCTATCTACAATATATGCGATATTGTCACTTATAAAATACTTTTCCGCAAAGGCAGAGTCGATATTTAAGAAAAATGTGTATAGATATTTACCTAGAGCGATAAACCTCATATAAAATTTGAATGATTCTGATGGGGTCGCCTGACGGGTCTCAACTGGCCCTCTAGGGTAATTGTATTGGGTAGGATACTGACTCAGATATAACGCCTGCTCAGTAGACCCCTCATAAAAGCGAGGCTGACTTCTTCTCCCATATACAGGATTCTTCTTGTTATACCAAGCGTATGGGTTGACGTTAGCTGAGTAGTTATATTCACTCCACTGCTCCTCATCTAATCCATATGTGGCAACATCAGCAAATAAACTTAACTGCTCTTCTGCTCTAGGAATACCCAGAAGAGAAGAACTGACATCAGACGTTTCTGGAAACTGCTCAACAACTTTGACGTTTCCGCCTTCTAACTTTGCATTGTTTACATGACAAGATAAAGCGTTCTGTCCTGACGTGAAGGCGCCTGATGCAGCATCCTCTTCTGTTACAAGAGGATTACCTGCGGCATCATAAAGCTTCGTACCCTCTATGTCGACCAGTTGCGTAAACTGCTTCGTGACTGGAGCTGGTACTTTGTCCAGTCCAATCTTTATCTGCTTTGCCATAAATTACTGCTCTTCCCATGTTACACCCAAACTCACATTTTCGGTATCTCCAGTATATAGTTCTTCTGAATCTACTGCAAAATATAGACTATCTGCTACATCTGTTAATGGAAATGACAGATACTCTTTGTTGTAATCAAAATATGTGCCTAGATCAAACTGCTCGGTTCCTGATCGTAAGTATATAGTTGCTACGTTTGTGCCTGTTCCCGGCACTGGTACAACAGAGGCCGCTGCAAGTTTTACGGAGCTTAGTCCATCTCTCTCAGTGTATGACGGAAGAGATGTGCCAAGAGGCGCTACACTGCCATCAGATCCAAATCTAAGATCAGCTAGGAAGCCCTCATCTGCTACACCACTAGCACCCGATAACAATGTTACAGTTCCATCATAAGACTCCATGATTTCGAAGTAGTATTGATCAGCCTCTTTATATAATCTACCCATGACAGTTAAGTCATCAGAAACAATCCTTGCTCTAAACCATCCATAAACACTCTCGCCATTGCTAATGTATGTAGTATTAGCGTGAATAGGTAGAGGTAGATTTGCACTAGTTATGTCGTAATCTGCACTAAGAATTATATTACCTGTTGTAGTAATATCGTTTTGGAACACAGGAGTTTTCTTAAATCTAAGTCTTACGTTATTACCAGAACCTGTGGCAATAATGTTTGATGAAGATAGTTTAGTAGGATAAACCTGTACTCTGTTTCTTACTGAGTTACTTTCTCTAGTGCTCAAAATCTCTTTCTTAGTCTCAATACCAAAGATATTGTCTGCTCTATCTGTTGACAAAGTTATGTTGTTGAAATTAGATAATGGAGAAGATAGATACACTTTAGTCGCATCAGCCCAAACAACTTTAATGTTCTGATCAAGTTTACTACCTGTTTTTACAGAAGCTCCCATGAAGAATCTAGGATCAATGCCGTTTTGATCGATCACGATACTAGGCATATCGATACCTCTAATTTCATTATCTTCAGCCACATATGTCGTTTGAGGATACTTTTTACCAGATATAGTAGTAGCAATATCGTTATTGTGACTGTATAGTCGTACAGTACCTCTATCGCCACCATCAATATAGTATGAAGCACCATATTTAACGATGTGATGCGAGTCATTACCGTAACCTAAGTTAGCATCACCAGCATCTTCCAAGTCACCTAGACAGTATTGCGAACCACCGCCGTAAGTAGTATATGTGATCGGTAGAGTTGCGTTACCAAGAGATGCGTTCTTCAACTGGTTAGATGCTCTTAGATGATGTACTCTGACCCATCTTGCTTCACCGTTACCGACAGGAACATATGCTAAGAATAATGCGCCAACAGCACCATACCAAGAGAACTCTACTTTAAGCATAGTTACTTTAGTGAAGTCGAATTTGTATGCGCTTGCTTGTTTCTCGGCCGTATCATCGCTTACCGAATAGTTTCCACCAGGTCTAACTGTACCACCTGGACCAGTTGCTAAATCACTGTAAACTCTATTTCTAGAGTTATTTTCATCTGTTGAAAGTATTCCGTCCAGAGCATCATGACTGAATCTTGAGCGAGGAACACGATACTCGTAAACACCCCAGTATTCTGGCTTAACATTATTCTTAATCCAATTAACATATTCTGGGAAGAAGTTTACGTTATCGATCTGTGATCTGATGATGTCTACATTCGTTCCAAAATCTGGATCGATTGCAGTATTGACGAATCCTAGATAGTCGTTGCCCATAGTCGTACTTTCTAGATCATCAGCCTTAGAATACATATATGGGAACATAGCCCCTTCAGGTATTTTACCAAAGTCGGTCATGTTTTTAAGATTAAACGCTCTTTGGGTAGCAAGGTCAGTAGTTGACGAAGCATTGTTTGTTAATGTTGCCACAGTAGTATCGATCTCGGATGTGAAATTACTTCGAGAAGCAGCATTAGTAGAATCGTAATCTTTGGGGAATATGAAAGGAACAACTGTGTCAACGTATAATGCACCACTGGCAGCCACAATAGCATCGTAGTTGGCTTTAGTTATTGTTGTAGGAGTGGCTGTTGTACTTACAGCAGTAAACTCGTTTCCTTTTGGACCCGATACGCTAGTTACTCTGTATATTCCACCATTATCACAGTTTGTTATGACGGTGCCACCAGTCCAACTAATTTTTATGTGTTGACCGAAAGTGACGACACCTTCAGTGATTCTCATCTTGTCTCCAACTTCTACTCTTGACGCAACCTTCTTAGAGTCTTTCAGTACAGACGCATCATAGACGCCGGCATGAACATGAATCAAACCATCTCTAAGCGCAAGTAGATTTCCATGAAATCCTCTCTTACCAGTCACCATAGCACTAGTATCTTCTGCGCCAAAGTTACCTGTTATTATTGTTGTCAATATGTCAAGTTCTGTTCTAGCATTTGATCCAGTATCATAACCAAAAGCTTTAATATCATTCTGTATGATAGTTTTTAGTAGTGTGTGTCTCAACGGCTCACTAATAGCACCCCCAGCCGTTTGTTGAGAATATACAGACAATCCTGTGCCTCGCAAAAACATCGATGCGTTATATAAAGTCTCGGCATTACCTCCACCAACGATGTCGTTCTTATATCCATCGATGATATATGCAACATCACGTTGACATTTATATTTAAGTTCTGTTTCGGTGAATGCAGAACTCAGACCGACACCAGGAACAGTGTAATCGATAATAGTTTGATCAGCCACAGAAATATCAACGATAGTGCTCTTGGTTGTTACGTAGTATGCCCAAAATTGTTTCTTAACGTCAAAGAAAGTTTCTAACTGATTCTTAGATCCGTAGTTCACCGTGCCGGTTTTAATATCAAATGGGGCAAATGTAGTTCCATTGTAAGCAGCTCTTGTTATGTCAATTAGTGCTTGTATTTTTGTTACACCGGCATCTGTTACTCCGAGGGTGACTTTATTATCATTGATATAAGCCTTAAGTGCAGTGTGTACTGGAAGCTCGAATACTGTCGGTTCAGCAGGAAAGTGACCAACTCTTACGTTACTATCTAGATTGCTGTAATTGAAATTAGTGCCGCCAGACAGTGCAAAGTTAGTTGTATTAATCTTTGTGTGTGCATCACACGCAGAGGATGCAGTGTGATATTTCATATCGAGCAGATAGTTATCCATCCAATAATCTAGATCTCGCTTACATTTAGATTCCATCTGGGCAGCGGTGTATAAGGGTGATGGTGGTGTGGCGAATGACACATTGTATGCCGCCGCAAAGTCGGCATAATATCCGTTACCAGTTGTAAATGCAGTTGATCCTGCAATACTATTACCAGAAGCAGGTGTACCATAAGTCTGCACAACACTCGTTAGAACAGCATCTATAATAGCGAATCGTGCATCTGTTAAAGACTTTCTATCAGAAACATAGCTTCCTACGATATCTGAGCTTTCACTTGAACCCAAGCCGATTATTCTGTAGTCATCTAGCTGAGTAGTTGTTATGTTGCCTGGGGTTCCGTCTCCTCTTAGCGCAGAACCTGTCACACCATATGGGCTTAGGGGTGCGTTTGTAAGAGATTGAGTTCTGCGAACTACGCCAAAGTTATCACCTTGGGCGTTGTTTCTTGTTTCCCAGTAATATCCATCGTATTTGTCGTAAATACCAAACTTACGGATAGCAGGATTTTGTGCAAAGGATGCTACTGATACAGAAGACTTAACGCCAAATGTAGCGGCTGATACACGACCTGGTTGATATCTGAAGAAACGCTTTGATGTCAGTATGGAAACTTTGTTTCGAGATGCTTCTACAAGCGCACCTGCTTCGGTGGGAAGATGCTGAACACCATCACCGGGAATATGATATGCGGGCTGCATAGACCATTCTGATGGATTAACGTCATATGTGTTAACATCAGCAAAAATACCAAGTGCGACTTCTGCTCTAGGAATACCTAGAAGAGATAGTGCCACTTCTGACTGTACTTTATTTTGCTCCACTACAGGTATAGGCGTTTGGTCTGAAGCCATTACGACAGGTATAGACTTCTCAGCAAGTTGAGCACCTGGTGATACAGGTGTCGTCCTACCTACGTTTACTACTGCTGTGTTACTGTTTACATTTGTTATGCTTGACATTATTGTTCCTTATTTGATAAGCCCTTGTGCCATCACAAAGTCGTCTACTATATTTATCGTTCCCACATTCGCAGTACCTTGAGTACAACCAGCGGCATTGCCACCTGCATCAGCGCCTGCGGCGGCATCGCCCTGTGTCCAATACTTTATTGAGATTGTATCAACATCAACACCGACATGAACAACCAGTCCTAATGCACTATTCGAACCAGAGTTCATTGCAAAACTGGTGTGACCATCAATCCTAACATAGTTTCCTACAGCGATAGGTCGGTTCTGTATCTGAGTTATGTTGACCGTGTACACTGGATCAGTTTTAGATGCAGTATATGCGGCATTGTCTGTGTTTACGAGTTCACTACTCCAAGCACCAGATCCCGTTATTGTCGCAACTTGTGCATCGTATCTATAACTAGCTGACCATGCTACACCCACATGAGATGAACCAAATGGATGAATCCTAGTGCCATCAGCTACGCTTGTCTTAGTGTTAGCGGCATATAAAGATTGTAGACTAGCGGGAGAATATATACCAGTTTTCAGTTGATCATATGCCGCACCTTGAATTTGAAACTGGAACTGGCCCAGACTTCTAGTTATGTTTTCATTACTGCCTGGGACATCAGTCCATACTATTGGCGTATTTGTTGAGTATCCCGCAAACTCGCTAGATGTCGCATATCCAGTGGTGCCGGCAGGAGTAGTGTCACCACCTGATTCAGTGTATATGAACTCTGTACCTGCGAGAGTATTTGTTGCGCCGTAGTTTGTCCAAACGACATCACCCGGTTCAGAGATTCTATATCTCTTACCTATGATAAATGTGTTATGAGCGTTACCATCGATACCTAAAGCCCCTGGTCCAACCTTATCTCCATATATCACACTAGTTCCATCTGATAGCTGTTGAATCATATTCAGTCTATAGATTATGGACGAGCTAAAATCGGTACTCGACTGTGAAAGGTCGAATGCCGATCCGTTTTCTTGATACACCATCACATCGCTTGTCCACGGTGGTTTGTCTTCGAGTGATGAAAGATATATATTTATTGAATCATAATCACTGTTCAATATGTCTGGGCTAGATAGGAACTCATTTGCCGCACCCATCAACACGTTTGGTGAGGATAGTAGGAATGTAGAACCATATACAAATAGTCCAGAACCACAGGCCTTAATAATGTTATTTGCAATAGCACCTTCTGACGTGATCGAAGCATCTATGTGATCGGTGAAGTTCTCAAATCTGTTTCCTGTGATAATTGTTGTGTTACCGTTATCAACAATTAGAGGACTGAATTCGAATCTATCTGTAACACCACTGTTAACTATTTCACTTGCAGTCATCTTAAACTCATTAGGGCTTGTTGCATATATACCACCACCAATCGTATTTTTAAGTCGTGTTCTGTCTATAGTAACAGCGGTAGGGTTAGAACCTAAATTGATGAGATAGTTTAGTGTAATGTCTGTTGTATCATTCAACAAGAATTGGTTTGCCAAGTTTCCGTCAAAGTCAACGCCAACAAATGAGATGTTCTGTGCATTAGTTGACTGTGTACTTTTAATTAAAGAGTTGTCTCCATTCGTTCCTTTGAATCCACTCCAAGGCAGCTTTTTAATTTTGGTAACATTCGCCACACCGATTAAGCCAAAGTCGTTAACAATATCAATATGTGTAGCGTTATAAACTTTAGCGTTGAGCGATAAGCTTCTTCGACCCGCAATAGACTTTTGAGTAATAGCTTCATTGATTAGACTTGTATCGTTATGGGCTATCTGGACAACATAGTTTGTATTGGTATATAATGTGCTGGTTAATGTGATGTCAATATGTGCTTCAGATTCTGTTATGCTTTGTATAGTAGAATCTACCCATCCTCTTGCAGGTCCTGTAGGAGCTGTAAGTGGGAAGTGTGTCACTGCCGTGAAGCTATTGTCTGTAGAGCTTTTTCCCGACCAAGCAACATGGTCAAATGTGTGATAGTCGTTCCAACTAGGAAGCTCCTTATCACCAAGAACTGCTACTAATTTCCAGTTAGTATCAGCAACTAGTTTTCTATATATTAGGACGCCTTGACCAACTGCATATCCAGTAAGATCAAGTTTCACAAAATTATCAGTATTAAATGCGCTCGAAGTTTCATCGTAAACCACAGCACCGCCAAAGTAAACGTCTACACTTATTGCGCTAGATGCTTGAGACACCTCTCCAGTGCCCATATTGTAAAAGGCTATTTTATATGAGAAATTTCTTGAGTTAGTGCCTGTGGCATTATTGAATCCACCTTGAGCAGATACTGTCAAATTACTTGCGGCATTAGGTACGCTACTGAGATTGCTTTCACTCAAAGCCGCTCCATATAATCGTACTATCTGTCCTTTTATAAAACTTTGCCTAATAATTTTGTCGCTATCTAAAACACGAATAGTACTTGACTGATAACTTATGGCACTGGTGAATAAACCCGCTACATCTACTAAGCTGTCGCCTAATCCTCCACCATCAAAAGTATCACTATAATTATTAAATAGTCTTCCAAAGCTTGCATCTAGTACGGACAATACTTTAGGATCAGTATAGTATTGGTTGTTAGAACCTTCTGGAAGAAAGTTTGTTGTCATAGTTCTGTCAGTTGCACCGCCGCCACTAACTACCATCTGTGGAGCTTCTCCACCCGAATATTTTACATATTCTGAAGTATTATTAAGCTGGTCTAAGTCCGTAACTAATACGGGTGTCCCAGTTATGTTTTCATAGTTCTGTAAGTAAGCACCATTGCGGTATGCACCATCGTACCAAAGATTTTGAGCATAAAGACCATTACCACTACTGGCGCTAATAGCGTTTAGCTTATTCCTTATGATCGATGCTTTAGAATTGATATTGTCATCAGATAGTATTACGTTAGAAAGATTAGCGGTGCTAATCTTCATCGACTTAGTTTGGTCGACATCAGTCACAGCAAATATATCATTACTGTCGAGGGTCGTTATTGGATCTAACTGTGAAAACTTCTTTGTACTGTCTGGCATGATACTTATCCTTGATTATTTTGTGTATCTAGTCTGCTATTCTTTTCCATATATTTATTGTTTCGTATGGTGGCATATTTTCATGGCCGGCGCCGACATCAGTCGCAATTATCTGGCCCGGCGAACCCCCCACCATCCCATGTACTAGACCCGTATGTTTGTTGTATTGACCATCATCTGACTGAGCCGGCCCTTGCCCTAGAAACTCATCAGTTGCAACTAGTGTGTTACCGGTGGCGGCGTTGACCGCTGAGTTGCTATCATTGAACCCATAGTATTGAACATTTGTTATCGGTGACTTCATCTTGTGAATATGGTCAGGAAGTTCTTCTGTTCTTAGTTTAACACGACTTAGGCCGCCTGCAGTTCCAGAGGCTCTAAAACGATTGTTTCTGACAGTAAATCCTGTTGTTGAACTCAATGCCACCCCACCAGATAACACATCTTGTTGTATGATGGATTGAGCATTCCAAGCAGCTCGTATGCTAGCCGTGGCATTATTAACATAATCACTCACGTCTACTAATATATTATGTGTACTGGGATAGGTTGTCCCGAACGTACTGTATATTACAGGGAACCCATTTCCACTATTGTTACCAGTTGTCGAGCTAAAGTTAACGTGGTTGTCACTATCTGTTATAGAAACATCACCCACGTTTAAATCGATCTTATCACCAACGCCGATCCCTGCGTTGGGATCATCTTGAAAAAAAAGTCTCATAACATATTCGCCACGAATATCTGAGAATCCGCCAAGATCCTGCCCAACGTAAGTATTCCTTTCAATGAAAGTGGCGGCGGTTACTGTAGCAGATCCAGAATCAGATCCTACTAAAGTTCTACCTTCAGCAAATCTGGCCCAGTTACCAAATCCTAGACCACCACTGGCTACTGATTCTGATGGTGCAACATTACTTATTGTTGTGAAAAGAGATCCTACTGGATAGACTATATTTAATATTGCTTCAGCACCAGTCCCAGTTACACTATCACAGCTTCCATTGAAATGTGCTGCCGATACATCAACGAGAACAGTTCCTGAGGCATTGGCAACATCACCTCTAAGTTGACCTGTTCCGCCCAGTGTGATATTACCATTACCAACTGTGGTTACACTTGTGAAACGACCCGTAGATTGTGTGGTTGCTCCAATGGCTGCGTTATCAATAGTACCAGAATTAATATCGACTTCAGTTATAGTTGTTTTGTTTGCGCCAGTGCCAGTACAAGTCAGTGTTGTTGGGAGTATTGTGCCAGCACTAATATTTGCTTCAGCGAATACCGATCTGGTTGCAGACGTACCCGATGAGGTAAATGTTGTTGCAGTAATAGATGCGGGTAATATACTGTCATTGATTACAATGTTTGCACCATCTATTTGAGTTCCATCAAATCTAATGAAAGAAGTACCGTTACCAATTTCTAGATAGCTATGATTACTCGGTGTCGAGATATCCCATGTAGGCGTTCCACCATTACTGAATTGAACTGAAGATGCCAACCCTGAACCAGAGTCAAGAGTTAAAACGCCTTGAACTGTAGCGGCATTAGTTATTTTAAAGTCGCCAGTAGCACACTTAGATATATTGTTTACAGTTATAGTATCCGTAGTTGGATTAGTCCCACCCAATACGATATTACCGTCCAAGACAATATCTCCGACATTCTGTTCACTGGTAGTGCCTATGCTAACTGTTTTTCTGGCAAACGCTAAGAGTTCGTTAGTTCTGGTTTTCCATGTTCCGAATGTAGAGGTATCTTGTAAATCAGTCTTATTGATCGTCATTTTGTCATCTCTTTAACAGTGTTTTCTAATAAAAGTAAAGCAGTCTCAAGCTTTGTAATTCTTTGCTCTAAACCTTTTATGTATTTATCTTGTTGTCGCCTAACCATCGCATTGTGATACGCAGAAGTATCCGAATTGACTACCCCTGCCCCACTCTTAGATTTTATATAGTGCGAGTTATTCATTATGTTAACGCTATTGCCCTATAGTCATATAGATGCGGGAATATATTGATATCTGGATCAACATTATTCAGATCTGGACTAACCAACTCTGATGTAGTTGCATGGCGCATCACAAACTTTATCTGGAATGCGCTATACGAGTTAGTTTCATCTGAAAGAACGTACTCGAAGTCTCTGTAGTCTTTCGTATTCGCCAAGTTAGAATATATATCAGGAGTCTTATTGTCCAGTTGAATCCATGCACTCATGTTGCTAGTGTCTTCTGGATACGTAAATCTAGCATATACATCAACAATTGTTCCTACTGGTCTGTATGCCGCTAATAGAACAGTAAGACCTACAGCATCCAGCCCCTCTTTAAGAATAACCGGCTTAGATATGAATTTAGACGTAAGTGACACTGCCTCATCAATGATATATTTATACGCAAATAGTTCAGATATATCCTGATCCAACAATGGTGTGTCAGTCTTCTTACCCTTATTGCTCATATTAACACGAATCTTCAAATCCGTAGATTCGTTATTATCAGCTACAATACGACTCTTACTTGCTATTGTCAGAGGAGTGTCTAAAGTATATATATTCTCATTATTGGATATAGACTTAACATTAGTCTGATTTCGATATAGCTCTAGATCCGTAGTGGTGTTTATTGAATTGTGTACAAGTACCTGCGGTTGGAAAAAAGAAATCTTTTCATTGTTAACTGAAGTTATGTATGCAGTTGCACCACTTTCGTATCCTGTAATTAATTGCATATTGGGTCTAGCTGATCCAGATCCAGATTCTGTTCCGACCACTAATGCTTTGAATACTTGACCAACATAAGGAACCCCTGAAGCACCAACAGTATTCCAATTAGCATTCCCCATGTTACCAAGATTTACAATAGTGTATGTATCACCTATAACAAAGTTTCCGTTATCCACTGCTGTGCTATCGTCAATATAATTACTTAATCTGGCGCTACTTTCTTTTAACTGTATGCTGTTAGGATCTCTAGGATTGAAGTGTGATACTTCGCCTCCCACACATACACCAACAAAAACACTAGTGTTTTCTGAGAATACTGATCTGTCTAGTATTATTTCTGTTGACCCAGAGCCAACAGTACTTGACATAACCTTAGCAACACAGTTATAAGCACTCTCTCCGTTTTTCTCAACATATATGTAGTCACCAACACTGAATGGGAGACTTGTTTGTGGTATTGTCAATATGTTGAATATCTGACCAGTGATGCTTCCGCTATACTGGGTTACATCCTTTTTGATGTAAGCAAGTTCGCTCAATTTGAAGTTACCTGCCCCCTCACGAAGAGTTAGACTCTCTATATCATTAGGAACCAAGTCAATATGACCAACAGAGGTTGAGTAGTCGAATCTATTAAGAACAAACTTGACATCTTCGTCTTGATATGATTTCCATGCACTATCATTGGTAGATGTGAATAAAACACCATCACCCCAGTCATTAGTCACCGCAACTCTGTAAGGACTTGTCCCTTTAGATAGACTTGTGTCACCAACTTTGCAGGTGTAGATTAAATAGTCTGGCGAATTACCATCTGGAATAACCACGATAGCATACTCAGAGTTAGCATTTAGTATGATAGGATTAGTGAACTGAAATTTAGTTGCTAATGTTCCGTCAGCAGATACACCTACGTCCGCAGATGATAAATGTCTAGCTGCAAAAGGAAGCACTTTCTTAGTAGGATAACCATTCTCAACTTCTCTTATCTGAACTGTTACGCCAACTGTCTCGCTTTTCTTTTTGAAGAATAGCTCAACATCACTAACTTGAATTATGTTAGCGTCTGCCGTGCTAGTAGACTTAACTCTGAATGTCTGTGCTAGAGGATCTCCAACTTGTCGTTGAACTTCTCTTCGAGTAACATTGACGCTAGTGTCAAAATCTATCGTTCTGGTCGTTACGTTCATCTCAGACTTATTCACATCGAAGTTATATCCTCTGTAAGTAGACAAACCATAAGAGGTAGACGCAGAGTCTATAGAATTGTATGTATCAACATCAACGATTTCTAAATTATTCTGACCGACAAAGAATTGTCCCTCTGGTAGATAGAACATTGCGATGAGCGTACCCTCATCATTAGACTTAACCGTTCGTCCTTGACCACTATTCTGTCTAGTTACGCCGTCTCCTTGATCAAAAACAGTCTTAACATCAATTTGGTTTCCCTTACCTTCAAATCTGCTGACGAGATCTTCTACATATGGACCCAATCTACCTGGTGCCACATATTGATCGACATCCTTTCCATCAAAGAAAAAGTGATGCTGAGTATTAGGTCTAAGGCCAGTAGCAACAATCTGTATTTTCTCAGATCTTAAGTATGGCTGCATATTGATGTCTGTGACAAAGTTACCCACAGCCTGTGTGCTACTAGATGTTGTGCTAGTTAATCTGGTCTCTTCCCAAGTTTGCTCAAACTCACCCATAATGACATTTGTTTGTGGTCTATTTGTTCCAGTTCGAGTTTCCGATATCATCTCTTCTCTAGTGAGAGGATTGATCTCTTGCATATTGTTAACTAAGTCTGACATAGGACCAGCTATATCTATCTCAATATTTACAGCAGGATTCTGAATCACATCATATCCAGAGGAGAATGGTGGATAAATAACAACCTGTCCTCTAAAGTCGTAGAAGTTGGATACACAGTTTCTGAATGCAGTCGCATATGGCTGATCTATTACTGTGCTTGTGCTACCAGAATCCGCTAGTGTTACGACATCCGTAAATGTTATCCTAGTGTTACTAGCCGATGTGGGATCAATCTTTAGATCGATTGGGAATTGCTTCACGCCTGGGGCGATAATCGTTCTAGTCTTATCGATACTCGCTAAGAACTCTCCATCAGAGATATCAGCATTTAGTAACCCGCTAAACGAATCTGTCAATATACCATTTTTGAATCTGTCCAAAACAACGCCAGTGTCAGAAACGGTAGTTATAGCCATATCCGCAGTTCTTTGCTCAAGAAGACTTAATGCCACCGATTCTGTTAGGGCATCTAAACGTCTATCGATAAACGCTATATCTTCCATAGTGTAGTTTTTTGATGAGAGATTTTTAACGTATAATCTATCTTCTCCAGTAACTTTTGTGGTATTACCTGGCGAGGTTATCTCACCAACAACATACAGTCTACCAACTTTAGGTGCAGACGGATTCTCAGAAGCCCCACCCTTAACTATACTGAGATTGGAGTATTCATCTAAAACTACTCTGTCAATTCTGGACATATAGTATGTCTGATCTCCAGACACAACAGAGTTTAGCATCACAGCAACACCACGACTAAATGTGTAATCTACAAATGTTCCAACTGAAGATGCGCCACCTGCATCAAACGCCACCGAAACACTAGCATCAGCATAAGGTCTGAAGTCATACGAATCTAAAAGATTGTGTACAATTCCGTCTATAGATGTGTGCGGAATAACTAAGGACTTACTAGTTACTGTATTATAACTATTAGCAGTTAAGAATCCACTATTTACAAGAGTGGTTCTTTCTAAGAATCTGAACTTAATCAATAGTGATGAGTTAGAGAGAGTCTCTCCAGATCTTAACGAGATAAATGAGTGACCGTAAAAATCATCTTTCTGATTTCTATTCAATCTAAATTTATGTGTTACGTCTTTACCTATAGTGCCGGAGGTAGCGTCAGTGTTGCCACCATTATCAAAAACACTAACAATCTCGATGACGTTAGCTATACCCAGACTTGCTAAGGGATTGCCACTGTTACCGAAGCCTGCGGTATGTGTGGACTTAACATAACCAACACGTTCTGTTAAAGTATCCGCAGATATACCAGAATCTACACGAGTATAATACAATACAGTAGGTGTATTACTACTGATATCAAAGTCTGCGACTACATCACTTCCGTTAGTTGTACTTGTTTCTAGTGGGACTGCTACGTTGGCGTCTGTCATTCCCATAATATTTGTAGTCAGGGGAGTATTTTCGTTCGTGGCAGATATTGTCAATTCGCCAGATCCATCAACTGATACGCCAGCTTGACGAATTCTTCTGACTATGTTAATATTGGAAACGGACTGTAGACTTTGCTTACCAGAATCAAACAACATAGATGCAGACTGAGGTTCATACAATTTGCTTGCTGCCTCAGAAGAACCTGCAGGTGGGCTCAATACAGTATTACCTATTCTTAATATAGGAGTGTTTATTTCGTCATTATCTTTCTTGATACCGAAAACAAATATCTTACCCGGTAAGAGATTGGAGATTGAACAAGTTCCTATTTGGTTCGCACCAGCCGTATCACTATAAATCGGATATCGAGTTCCGTCTAACTGAAAGTGATCAACAGTTGTTGTTGTAGCAGGATTGTATGTGAAATATTGTCCGTAGTTAATACCAGTGTGCTGAGAAGATCTAGTCTGAGTCAATGCTACAGGATCGATAGCAAGTCTAGTAGGAGATACATTCGTAACCTCTTTACCATACACGTAAGCTTTGCCTGGGCTAACAACAGCATAAGCAACATTATCCGTTTCTTCTAATGTAACATTTAGTCCGTTGACCACATAGTTTCCAGATTCTTCAAAAGTTCTTCTGGCCATCTCTTCGCCGATCACATTGAACTCGGTATTATCTCTAATACGAACTGGATTACCATCAACGTATCTAATTAGCGCAAAGAACTCTGTCGGTTCTGATGCGGTTGCATATGACACTAATGTGGGTACAAGCTGAAGTCTGTCTGCACCTGGGGCATTTACGTTGTTAAATCCTGCCGCATTATCCTGAAGACTTGTGTCTGAATCGGAGTCTATGAGATTTTCATTAATAGCGAATCCAACTGAGACTGTGCCAGGTATATTGCTGTACTTCTCGACGATAATAAACTGATTGTCTACGAAGATGAAATGACCCTTTTGATAAATAACACCCTCTTCGCACGATATACCAAACGACTTTCCTGTCTCGTTATTAACAGTCGCAACTGTTATACTTACCTGAAGACTATCGTCAGATTCTTTTCTAATCTCTAATACTTCACCAGCAATGAATTGCTTTACGTCACCATCGCTATCTTGTGTTGTATTCAGGTATTTGATATAGAGTGTTTTTAGATCAGGGTCTTGAGTTTGAAATCCATTATCACCCTTTATGATTTCTGCTCTAAGCCCAGAGGTCTGTCCAACTAACACATAAGTGACCTTAATTCCGTCATCTAATGATAACTGGTCATACAGTGATGGATTAGTAAAGTCTACCTGATCATTTATTTTAACATAAAAAAGGTCACTACGAGCAGTCAAGTTAATGCCGCTTATAATAGTACCTTCTTTATATACGTTAGACCCAAATCTCTCAACCTGCTTCTGGAGAATAGTCTGTAGCTGAGTCAATTCTCGTGCTTGAACAGCCTTGCCAGGCTTGAACAAAACACGGTTGAATTGCTTCGCTTCATTGAAGTCATCGTAATACGGATCTACGTTTAAATCTGTGTTAATACCCATGGGCTATATTCTCTTTCCTTAAAAATCAAATGTGAACTTTACTTTTTCTCGTGTGCTTGCCGATCTGGTGATAGGCGCAAAGTCTATAAAATGTAGTAGATCCCCTGTGTATGGAACATACGATCCATAAACAATATCACTAAAGCTATTTATGCTTAATGTACTGGCGTTCTCTGAGGTTTCTGTAATTTTTATACGGATATTACCTTTCTGTATTTTGCTTCTGAAGTCTCCGTAATAGTCCACTAAGTATATTTTGGTTGTGCCGTCAGTGTTGACAGGATCTGTAACTATATGTGTTGTTGAGTCGAATGCGCTTTCGTGTACCCTAGCTTTTATGATCTCCTGATCACGATCAGGAGAAAGTGTATCGACTGATATTGTCGCAGTTCCAATCTTAGTCAAAGATAGTGAACCTATACCTGAAGATACTGTAAATGCTGTTCCCGCAATGGCGGTATCGTCTGTTAATGTAGCTTCGGAGATAGAGTTCCAATCGGATGTTGACATATTGCCTAGATCTGATATAACATATTCACTACCTTGCTGTAGATCGTGAACTTTAACAAACTCGATATACTGCTCAACGTAGTAATTTTCTAATGCAGTTGCTGTGTGATCACCAGACTTGGATATGACGACTCTATTGTCAAAACTATCGGGGAAGGTTCCACCAGAGAATTTAGGATTCTTCATTAAGCCCATATTAGTGTACGTGTTGCTATCTGGCACATCAACCGAATCTCCAGAAAAGTTAGTAACGATAGATAATCTACTCATTCCTAGCTCGCCAATAGGATTAAATCCATGACCACCAGTAGGTGATACTACAGGACGAAGAGTTGTTGTTCCTATATCGAGTAAGCTTTTAGGTAAGACTAGCTTTGCTGTTGCAAACTTATAATTACTGCCTCTAGTTTCAAAAGAAACTCTTTTCACTGTCCCAAATTGATCTATGACAGCATATGCCTTTGCTCTTACTCCACCATAGTCTGGAGAGCTGACTTCAACTTTAGGTACTAATTGACCAGATCCAGAAATCGTATCATTGGTCAATAAATGCAATGATATTGTGGTGTCAGATGGATTTGTATTTGATGCAACCACCTCATATAGTCTACCTGCTGTTGATCCATCGTCTGATCTGAAGTACATATATTTGTATGCGTCTGCATCGTTGTATAGCGATCTACCAGTCAAGTCTTTAGGCTTAACTTTTATAATTGTTGTATTAGCACCACCTGAAGACTGATTTAACACCTCGACATCAGAAGAGTTAGCCTGACTAGTTGCACTACCGAATAGGTATTGATTGAACAGATTGCCTGGGGTGTCTTCAATAATTATCTGAGAGACACTTTCTTTTGCGTTAGAGATTACCAGTGCATCCCCATAGATTCCATCAGACACCATTGGTAAAGGTAGACTGTCTGTAGTCTTATATATGTTTGCATCAGAAGACGGGACTGTGAACATATAGTGCCAGATATACTTATCACCAGTCTCTACAGATTGATAGTTGGAAGTAAACTGTGATAGAGTTGTTTGCGGGTTGATAGTAGACGGGGCGCCGTTATTGTTCTCAATACACTTAAACACCAAGTAGTCTGACTCCGAATTCAGTACGGTTACTATTTGAGAGGTGGAGACAAAGACTTCGGTGTCGTCATAAGAACTGTACACAGTGCCTGTTTCCCAGTTGTTCTCATAGAACATATATCTCGCTGTAGAGTCTCCTACCTTAGAGCCGAATATAACTTTTCGCTGAAAATCTCTTTTGTTATTTTGCGTATTTCTTATAGTACCAGATTGATCTTGTCCTGCCGGAATAGACTTAGATGCCATAATGTAGTAGTTAGACTCTGGTCTTAATGCTTCAAGCTGATCATCAACTAGGCCACGAATAATCGTATTGTCTGATTCCGACAAGCTACTCGCTGCATCGATCAGAGCCAACTCTTGCATGAAGTTATTACCCAAAGTCGTATTCTGACTCTTAAAGGACTTAAACAATTCGTTAGTTGTTTCGACTTTAAAGTTTTCTGTAATTATCTTTGCCATTATTGAGTTCCGTATCCGTTATATCGATCTTTGTTCTTTGGTACTTCTACCTACTATGTATGGAAATGCAGGAGAAGTGAAATTGTTATCAGAAAATGTTAAGAAGTATGCATATGTACCATTTGTATAATCTGGTGTCACGCAATATCTTCCGTTATACTGATCTAGGGTTCCTGAAGAAGTAAATTCGTAGTCTTCAACATACCTACCTCTAGGTAACTGATCATATGATCTTATCCTAGACGCAAGAGGAGTCTCTCTAAGCGTATAGCTAGATATCATCCTAGTAATGCCAGATGAATTACTTAATGGTGACTGGTATCCATTAGGCCCGTAGATCGGATAGCCATCAAGCGCATATCCTACGATCTTCGAGTGTCCATCAGGATGACTGACTCCACCTGCATAATATGTGCTAGAGTTCTGAAAACTGGAGTTTCCATCGAATCCCTGACTGTAGAAAGCACCACTCCTATATCTATACTCTCCACCAATCTCTGGCTTGCCACCACAGATATCTTGAAAAAACTCTGATTGATTCTCAATGACATTCCAATGATATCCAGAAGCAGCAGCCTGCCCAGTAAGTGGAAGCACATTGCCTGATGCCATAGGAGAGTATATAACAACGCCCGTTGTTGTTATACCTATTGGTAAATCTTTGTCTACAATCTGAGGATTGTTACTATTACTACCCCCTCTATATTTGATGCTGAAATCATGAGTCTGATCTGAGATCTCAGATCCGTCTTCAAATGTTCTCGAATTACCATCATTCTTTGGGACATTGTTTCCATTGTGTCCCGCAAATGCAGGAAAGGGATCGCCGTCTGATTGTATTCTAAGTATAGCCATTACGAAATTCCCGTTTGAGTTGCAATATCTGCCGCTAAGAATGTTTCATTGCCGTGTATGGTGCTTGATGATTCCGTTATGTAGTCACTTTCTACTAATCCATCTGTTGCAATAAGTTTCTGTGCCTCTATATTATAATACACGAATTCTACATCCAAGCTTGTATCTATAGTGTTATCACTATTTATTAAAGGCGTAGAGAAGAGTTTTGTACCAGCGACTCCAACAACATCTGAGATAAGACCTATGTACTTTTTCGGATCGACAATAGATGATACATCATATGAATATTCTTGATAGTAATTGTTGTCATGTAGTCTCTTAGACTCTTCACTCAAGAAAGATGTTTTAGACTTCCATCGACCTTCTGTCTTCCCTTGTCCTAATGTTCTAATGCTTGCCTCAGCAACTTTCTTGTTATAGCTGGCACTGTTTGGTTCTATGTTAAAGATGTCTACAGTCTCACCATCTTCATATCTGTACCCCGTCTTAACTATAGACAACTCATCTATCTGTCCAGTTTGATAGGAAGCTATACCTTGAATCCTAGCATTATTTCCCATTGATAACGATGTGGGGTCTGTTCTCAAACCAGTAAACGATTTCAGTAAGCCTCCAATCGAAACTTTATTGACAAGAACATCAGATTCATCTCTAGCTTCATCGAATGAATAGAAGCTCATAGGTCTAAAGTAGAAGTCGCTACCATCTCTTCTTAAGAATTTGCCTTTAGCTGTATATGCTATATCGCTACCAGCAACATAATCAAATGTTGTAATACTGTCTTGATAACCTACAGCTCCATTACTACTCGTGGCGGGTAGTGCTTCTAATTCAGCCTCAGATAAGTTACCCGTTAGCGAAACTTCGATATCTGGAATAGTTCTTTCCTGTGTTATTATATCACCAACAACAATGTTGAAATCTATAACACCAAAGTTGAGAATAAAGTCTTTCTTTTCAAACTTTGATATGATATCAAGCTCAAGATTAGCGAACACATCACTCTGATAGTTAGAGCCAGCGGAGGACACACTTAGTGTATCCACTGATCCTATAGTGATAGTTATTGGAGTAAACGCATCACCTAAAGTTGTATTGAGATTTTCTGCACCCGGGCCAGACATTTGATAGTCGTCATTATCGGGATTGCTATCAGCATCTAGTACCTGATTAGAAAAGTCGCCTATCCGATCAGTGATGAGCGTAACAGTCTCTTTATTAGAAACTCTACCAACAGTGAACTTTGCTGTATCATTTATTGTACCTACACTAACGATGTTGACATTAGTCGCTCCATTATTCAATGATACACTAAACTGCGGAGACTGCACTACAGGAAATGCTACGCCTGTAGCAAGAGATCCACTCAAATTGTCGCCACTAGGAGTAGGTTGAGTAGTCACAGCAGTGAGTGGATGATAGAATCCAAGCAATGTCAATGCTCTCCAAAATCTAGAGTATTGAGTTTTATATGATGCTGTAGCTTCTGGAGTTAGTCCACCAAACGAATCATATTTAGTACCCACCGGATTCTGACTAAACTGATATAGGAGTTCAGTGTCATTAGTGACATCTGTGTTCATTATAGGACTTGTGTTTCCAAATACCATAATATCATTTGTGTCAATGCTACCATCATTAGTGAAGTCGCCTGCGGGATTGGCATCCCCACTATCAGGAAATGGAGCCCCTAGCAATGCACCCCAAGTCTGATAAGGAGCAAATGATATATTAGACAATGCAGTGATAGCATCTGAAAGCGTATTATTATTAAAGGTTGCAAACGTCTGTGCTATCATCGAAGTAGTGGTGCCATTATTCGGTTGTGCTGAAAAAAGACTATTATAATCTTCTATCGTAGAACTCCGAACGAATAGAAGCGGATGATTGTACGCTATAACTTTTACCTGTCCACTGATAACATAAGGAGCAGCGCCTGCAACATCACTACCAGAATACGTCAAAGGAGAAGCACTAGCACTAATTACGTCACCGGGCTTTATGCTCACAGTAGAAGCACTATCAACAATAAGAACCTGATTACTGATACCTATATTGTTGCTTACACTAATACTGCTAGACGGATCGATATATCCAAATCCCTCATCAAGAACTCTAAAGTCAATAGATCCAGTTTCTTGTTGTGATGTGGTCAATACACGAGCAGTAGCATCAGTGCCATTAAGTCTTGATACAATGCTGATCTTATCACCGATAGCTTGATTAGCTGTTCTATTTAAGTCACTCACATTAATAACGCTTACTGAACCAGATATCAACTTACCTACGTTAGTGACACTCGACAGACTAGAAACAATAAGACCATCGTCAGATGAGAATGATCCAGTTATGTTAGAGAGATATATGATAGGAGATAGCGAACCCGAGAAGTTAACAAAGATTACTTCATCAACAAACGCAGTTGCTTGAGATAGATCACCTCTTATACGATCACCCTTTACTATAGGATAGTCATCTACTTGGAACACTGTATGCATCTCAAGATAAGCATCACCGCCCCAGATAGAATCCGATGGGCGAAGAATAGCTGTACTAGGATAGAATACTTCAATGTCCTGATCAAAGAATATTTTGAATAACAACTCAAGTGATTCTTGTGTACCCTTTCGTGTGTACATATCCTTGATATGCTTGAGTACGAATCGAACATCAACAGCCGCATCAAGAGGAAGATCAGCAAGATACTTCTTCTTAAAGAATACTAAAAATGAACTAAGAGTGCTATCAATGTCTCGAAGTTTAGGAACATTACGATCCATCTTTTCGTCAAGATGCTGATAGTATGACTCCACGAATGACACAAGAAACGAACCATCTTCCCTATAGATACTAGGAAACTGATTCGCTATCTCTGTGTATATGCTATCTCTTAGATCTAAAGCCATGAATTATACTTCCAATGGGGATACGGTTACAAGTACATCTTCACCACGAATCACAATGATTCTATCTTTTGGAGGACGTATATCTTTATTTACTGTATTAGCAGTAAACTTAATAGCTTTGTTCTGAAAAGAACTGATGCTTAAGTTTGACAGCTTAATAGCACCTGTAGTATAATCAATAGTACCGACAGACGACTTAAACACACTCTCAACTGATGTATCACCAGTCACTAGCATAATGTTTCCTTTACCGTCATCCTTAGCAGATACAAGAGAACCTTCGATAGTAAACTTAGAAGACGATACAGCAGGCTTGAATATAGAGAATCCTTCAACTGCATCAAACGGATAAGGTTTAACCAATTCAGACTCAAAGGAGAATGATGGACTAGTCGCAATATTCAATGTAGGAACGTATTCGATAATAGGTTTAGCTACGATATCAGTCGAGACTATAGAGCCATCAATAGTGTCTATAAAAGCGGCTAGTCTAGATTGACGAAGAGTCTTATTAAAGTCATTGAGATTACTGTTCTGATATGCTATAATACCAGAGTTCACTTCAGACTGAATCTGAGAAGCAGACTTAGTTGTTGTGTTTGGATCATAGACAATATTGATAGAAGCATTCACGAACAAGAACTTAGCAACAACAAAGACAGGCTCTATAGTAAGAGGAGTCTTGTCCTTTAGATAGTTCTTGAAGTTAGCAATCTCATAGTCAGCAGCACCTTCACCACCAGTAACGTCTACTGAGATGATAACTTTTCCGAACTGCGGAGGAGAAACTTCATCACCACCATATACACTAATCGCTTGAATGTTAGGAAATCTAGCACGTAGTAGAGTCTCGTAGTCTCGTTTCGTGACTGCTCGTTCTTGTACTTGGAACGCCTTAGGAGCGAACGTCCGAATTGACTCAATGTCTTCAGCGAGAGTTCCGCCCGAAGTAGCGGACGTAACAGTGATCGTAATAGAAGTTGCGCCGCCAAAATTACCAATCGTAAGAGAGTTAATACCGTTTGCGGACGGCCCAGAAGACACTCTATATTTTGCTTTGATGATATCAGTAGCAGTTGGTTGCACACCGAACTTATTCTGTCCAAACTGTATAGAGTACTTTCCATCATTCTCGGGTTGTAGATAGAACACTTTATCAGTAGAAGATACTCCAAAGATATCGCTTCTATATGTGTATGTGTCAGTATTAACAGTTACTGTTAGTGATCGAGTATCAATAGATTCATTACTCAATACAGTATTGTCTATAATAAGAGTCTCCTGAATCATGCGACCCTCAAAAAGATCAACATTCTCTACAGTGTATAGACTAGAGTTTGATGTAGAGCGTACAGCATTGTATGCTTTATCAGTTAATAGATTATATGTCTTGTTCCCACATCGCCCAATGAACTTAGTATTAGCGGGTATCACAAAGTAGTTGCTATCTAGATTAGGAATTGTTACATTGATAGTTGCTTTAGCAGATGAACTACGTCTACTCGTCGGCATATAGTTAAGTTCTTTAGCATGACTTAACACGCTATTACGTTGTGATGCTGAGTCTAGAAACATCTCAGATATCATCATGTTATAATAGTAGTTGTTATAGAACGTATTATATGATAGTACATCAAGAAGTACATTCGTGTTAGACCCCTCGTAATCAAAGTCCTTGAAACGATCCTGATTCTTCAGAAACGTCTTGAGTGCTTCCTTAGTTTCATTGAAGTCTAAATTTGTTATTGGTGACAAGTCGGCCATCTCTATCTTACCCTATTAAGATCAATTGTGAGTTCTGATGTATTCGTACTATTTATGACACTGAATACAATCTTTACTCGGAGTTCGTTTGTGTCTATGTTAGCTTCTACTTCTACGTTACGAAGATTACATCTTGGTTCGAATGTGTTGATAGTATACTTAATACTCTCTTTTAATACGAGAATAGTATTAGCGTCTATGTTCTCGAATAGCGATCCTCGTATGTCACATCCTATAGAGGGCTGAAACAACCTCTCTCCACGATCAGTCATGACTAGATTATAGATGCTTTCTTTTACAGCATTCTCATTAATCTTTCTACTAAGATCTTTACGACCGGGTATCGTCTCAAGATTTCTAGTGAAATCAGAGAAGAACTCCTGCGATCTTGTGCGTGGCGTTAGTGACATTTCTTTTATCCTTTATAGAGTATTTATATGCTATTGATCAAAGGGGAACTGGTTCGCCACTATCTCTTTCGTCCTGAGTCATCTGACGAATAGATTTGAGACCCCGTGCATTGAATGCAAGATCAACGTCTCTTTGTAGCTCTTCTGCTTCCTGTGCTCTTGATTCAGCTAACTTCGCTTGATCTGCATTAATCTTTGTAGTAAGATCTATACTCACGTCTAGTGAGAGTGCATCAATTGTATCAACTACCTCTTCGCCACGTTTCTTTCTATATCCATCCATATCGTGCTTATCCATAATCTCAATCCAACTACTAAGATCATTATCTCGAAACTTCTCTGTTGGAGATATATCAATTCCTTTATCCCCGGCTACCCAAGATCTTCTTGATCCTACGTCTAGATGAAGAAATGACTTGTATACACCGATGCCTGAAAAACCTGCTCTACTAGCGGCTTTAACAGTCTCTTCTCTGTTCGCATCAGAGACAGCTATATCAACAGCGAATCCAGTAAGATGTATATGATTAGACGTACCACCCATAGTAGCAGTAGTAATAGTATCCTTTTTAACCCCATCCGTTACTTCGTACTCGTCCCCAGTCTGCTCCACAATACGTAGTAGCTTGCTCCATACAGAGATATGAACATCTTCCCATTCTTTATTAGACACAACACTAGACGAGAATGTAATACTATCTCCTAACCCGGCCGCACTAATCTTATTAATTGCTTCAATTTCTGCTTGCGTTGGACATGGATCTGTGATATAATCTGTTTCAGCAGGAGAGGCTTTAGCTTCCTCATTGTTCTTCTTAATGACTTCTTCTCTCTTCTTGAGACGGTCACCTGGCGCTACTCGGATTGCTCCATTCTTGACTGCTTTCCTTGTTGCTTTTAATCCTGCGTTCTCTAGAGCCGCTGTCTCTTGTATTGCTACAGCAGAGATACGTTGCACTTCATTAGCATCTCCCATAAGGATAGCTTGTAGAGTCTCAGTGAAGCGACATAGTTGATACATCATCAGAAGAACATTCTCTAGTGTAAGACGTTGAAAGTTGCCTACCATCTCATCGATAAATGCAGTTATCTCATCCTGAATACGTTGTATGTTCTCCTCAGAGAAGAAGTCCTTAATTTCATCGAGCTTTCTTTGTAGTTTCTTAAAGAAAGCTTTACTAGCGCATCCCATGTTCTTGAGTTGAGGTATGATACTATTCACTGTCTGTAGAATTTTTCTCTTGACTTTCTCTACTAGCTTCTCTATAGTCTTTCTTATCGTTTCCTTAATGGCCTCGATCTTCAGCTTCTGTGCTAGTGCTATAGCAAGCTTCTTAGGATCAAGATCTTTAATCTTAGCTAACGTAGTGTTAAGACTATCCAGTAATTGGAATACTCCTAACAACTGTAATAGAGCATTAGCGAACTCCCCGCAGGCCCCGGCACTGATGGATGCTCCTAGATTTAGATTAAAATAGAAGTCAAGATCTCCCAGTAGAGAGCCGATACTCGCATCCTGAAATGTGTTTCCTGATCCTGATCCTGATCCATTATCACCTGATCCTGATCCATATCCCACATAAGGTCCTAATGTTCCTCCTGTTCCTCCTGTTCCTCCTCCATTCCCGCTTTGAAAGTTATTCAAGTTGTCTAGTAACCCATCAACATCTTGACTCTCATCAAGAGCAAATGCAGCTATCTCAGTGAACGTAAGAGGAAACTGATCGAATCTCTCCTTAAGTGTATCGAACCCAGTTAGATCAGATGCTCCTAGAAGACCGTTCAATCCATTAGTGAGCTGAACAATACTATTACGATTTAACGAGCTGTCACTCAGAGGATCACTCTTTAATATGAGAGACGATAGATCAATGATATTATCAAATAGAGCACTATCATTCGTTAGAGTCTGGCCTGCTTTACCCGCTATCGGTGTTGTGTTATCGCATAGTATTGACATATTTCTCTCTTTTCTTTTAAATTAGTTGTTGACAATGTACAAATTTGTGTTATAATAGAAGTTGCAACCCTTGCATACCGGGTACTATAAGTGAGCCTGGATCACTCTTGAGCCTGGATCACTCTTGAGCCTGGATCACTCTTGAGCCTGGATCACTCTTGAGCCTGGATCAAATATCACGCCTGGATCAAATATCACGCCTGGATCACTCTTGAGCCTGGATCAAACCCACGCCCGGTCTATCTTTCCAATCTTGAGCCTGGATCAACTGCTGCACACTGCTGCACCTGGATCAATGTCACGCCCGGTTTACTCTTGAACCTGGATCGATGATGCACCTGGATCAACATCACACCTGG
>Ga0209603_1000788_pt1 | contig 36252 bp, 33 predicted proteins | sample COGITO_mtgs_1206_FD_184812 | JGI IMG/M metagenome (GOLD analysis project Ga0209603, IMG submission 184812) | Pelagic marine microbial communities from North Sea - COGITO_mtgs_120607 (SPAdes) (version 2) | ecosystem: Environmental > Aquatic > Marine > Epipelagic ... | reverse complement strand
TGATAACTTTGAAGGAGCTGGAAGCGTAAATCCATTTGATGCTTCAAATTTAGCTGCTACACCTAACGGTGATAGAGCCGGTAAAGGAGAGAATACAGGCAAGCTTACTAACAATGTTTTACCAGGCTTGTCTGCTGGGTCAGTACCAGCAAGAGGTATACAAAGAGATATGCAATTCAACAATAAAGCCATGTCTTCAGGTGAATTATATGCACCGCCACAACCTACAGGCATGAATGCTAATACAGACAGCAGCTTTAATACTCCACAAGCAAAAACTTTTGATGACGATAGTGCAGTAGGAATGTACGCGACTAGTAGATCTTCATTTCCAAAAATAGATTTTAAATCATTAAAAAAAGGAGCATTAAGAAAAGAATTAAATGTACCTGAAGGAGAGAAAATACCTTTAAACAAACTGGAGATAAAGCCTGGAGACAGCGAGACAACTAAGAAAAGAAAAAATTTAGCTAAAACTATGAGAAAGTTTTAATAAGTAAAAGTGAATAAATAATACGTGATTATATATAATACACGAACATTAAAAAAAAAAGATATGAAATATATGAACCAATTTCCAGCAGGAAAAGATATTAGCCCTAAATGTAAGCCTTATGGAACTAGAGTTATGAAGTCAAATAATTCTACTATTACACCTACATTAAAAAAAATTGACAATATAGAATATAAAGGTAATCCTGCATTACTAGCTCAAAGATGAATACATTAGATGACTTAAAGCTGTATTGTTTAAACATAACATCAGCTACGGTTGTTAGTCTAGGATGGCTAGAGCCTGTATTATCTATACTATTGTTGTTGACAACATTAGGTTATACTGCACATAAGTGGTATTTATTAAAGAATAAAAAATGAGATTAATAAAAGAAATTATTATACACTGCTCCGCTACTAGAGAAGGTCAAAATATACCAGTTGAAACTATAAAAGACTGGCATGTTAATTCTCGTGGCTGGAGCGACATCGGTTATCATTTCTACATCGAATTAGATGGAACTATAAAGAAAGGTAGAGATATAGACCGAATCGGAGCTCATTGCAAATCACATAATAGAGGTAGCATAGGGTTGTGCTATTGCGGAGGCGTTGAAGCAGATGGTAAGACTCCGAAGGATACTAGAACACAAGATCAAAAAGAAAGTCTGTTACATGTGCTTAAAACACTAAAGGCTATGTATCCAGATGCTATTATTTATTCACATAATGAGTTTGCTAATAAAGCATGCCCATCATTCGACGCAACTAAAGAATATGAAAATATCTGAAAACACTGAGTTTAAAATTGATATAAAAACTGTAATTGCAATAATAATGCTAACAACAACTTTAGTTGGTATGTATTACACTTTACAAGAAGATATAGAAGCAGCTAAAAATTTACCACCTGTAGAAGTAGGTAGACTAGAGTATGATCTAAAAGAAAAATGGAACCACGAGAATATTGAAGACATGTTAGAAAGAGTTAATATGTTAGAACAAGTTGACGATGTTATATTTGAAGAAATAGATGTATTATCTGGTTTAGTTAAAGACGGAACAGAGAGTGATGGCAAACTACAAGAGCTTCAAAAAAGATTAGAAGATTTACAAAAAAGAAAACCAACTGTAATAGTTAAAGAGGTTGAAGTAAGTAAAAAACGCAGATAATGTCTTTAAAGAAAACAAAAAGAAAAAAACCATGTTGGAAAGGTTTTGTTAAAAAAGGCATGAAAAAAAAAGGTGGTAGACTAGTAAACAACTGTGTACCTATTAAAAATAAAAAGTAATGGCTGAAAAATTAGATAAAAAATCTTTAGTGTGCAACAAGCCCAGAAAAACACCTACACATAGAACTAAGTCTCATGTTGTAAAAGCTTGTCAAAACGGTAAAGAAAAAATTATTAGATTTGGCCAACAAGGTGTTAGTACTGCCGGTAAACCTAAATCAGGTGAATCGTCAAAACAAAAAGCACGTAGAAAAAGTTTTAAAGCTCGACATGGTAAAAACATAGCTAAAGGCAAAATGTCTGCGGCATATTGGGCTGATAAAGTAAAATGGTAATATGGAAAAAGTAGGATTAGGTGATGTTGTAGAAAGGTTTACTACTGCCACCGGAATAAAAAAATTAGCAGATAAAATACCTGGAGGCTGTGGCTGTAAAGGTAGAAAAGAATTATTAAACGGAATTAAAGTTCCAAAAATATTTTAAAATGGACGAAAATAAAAAAAGTAAAACAGGAACAAAAAAAACAAAATTTGACAAAGCTAAAGAATACAACAAGTACGCTATGGAAAAAGGCATTAGTCCAAATTTTGATTCTATAAGAAAAGCTGATGGTTATATGGCGGAAAGTGAAGCAATGAAAAACTTTTATTCAAAACCAGAAAATGTTAAAAAAATGAATGAAGGTCAAAAAAATTATTTTAAAGGACCAAGCAAAGCTTTAGTTGGTGATCAAGACAAGCTACCTAAGCATTTACAAGAAAGTATTTTATCAGCGCCAGGTATGGTTGATATGGATGCTCCTGGGTTTTATAACAAAAGTAAAAGTAAAGTAGAGCAAGATTATGCTAGAAATGCTATTGCTGATTACAAAAAAGGTAATAAAAAACAAGCTAATTACGAAAAGAAAAAAGAACTGGAAGTAGCAGCTGGCGAAGGTTATTTTCATTCAGCTCATAAAGTAAACAAACATTCAAGAAATAATAGATCATAATATGTCATTTAAACTAAAATCTCCCTATAAGATAAATCCAGTACCTGTACATCAAGTACCTTTTTCCCCTGATAATATAGGAGAGAATAACGGTTTAGTAGCAAAAGCTAATGATAATGGTACTATAATAATGAATAAAAATATACCACAAGATTCTAAGCTTTATAATAATGCAATGTCTCACGAAGGCAGGCATCTTAAAGATATGATGGATAATAAGCTTGCTTATGATGAAAACTTTGTTTATGAAAACATGGATGGCAAAGGAGCAAAAAAACACAGCAGAAGCAGCTTTTCAGAAGATGACAAAACGCTTTCTTGGGAAGCTCCAGCTTATAAAGACGGAGACAATGGTGTTGATCACGACTTAAGACCTAAGCCAAATAAATTATCTGGAATACCAAGCATGAAAGATGAAACTCCTATAGCTTTTAAAGTCATGGGATCTAGACATAAAGAAGGTAGATCTCCTGATAAAGAAAAAATATCTATGAATGAGCGTTTTGCAATGTATGCACCAGCTAAAACTTGGGGTGGACCTTCCATGGATACTGATCCACTTGTTTCAGGTGGAGAACCTGATGCTGGTGGTAATTTAGAACAAAGCCCTGAGTTCTCTCCAAAGAAAAATGATGAATATACTGGACCTACTATTTCATATAATCCATCTAATAATAAATTTACTTACACTCAAGGTGAAGGAGGTTCAAGGTCTATTAATTCTTTAGATGACTTGTATGGCGGGAATATGGGTGGAAAGAAATTTGACTATATGAAAAATGTAAAACTTGACGAAGACCTTTCACCAAATGCTGATGGCGGGGATAGATCAAACTATAATAGAGAATTCAATAGTATGATGAAAAATACAACAGCCGCCAGAAGTAATTTCGCGGCTAATAACAACTACTTTAAAAATGATAGAGCAAATGCTTCGCTACCAACGTCCAGGCAAGACAGTGGCAAGGGAGATGGAAGCACGGTTCAATATCAATTATCTCCAGACTTTGTATGGGATGATACACAAAATAATAGAGATAACATGAACAGGATGGAGTATGTACAAAGTTTTTTCGACAAAGATGGCAAGCCAAGTGACAAATATGCAGGAGGTAAATTAAAATTTGGAAAAAGTACAGGAGATGCTGATGATCAAAAATATTTAGATGGTAGTTTTAAAAAGCAACTTAGTGATAGCAACACAAAATATCTAGCGGATAATTTTTCTTCAGACGAAGCTTTACAAAAATTTGCTAAAAACCATCCAAATACTTTTAAAATATCGGAGAACTATGACTTCTAAAAAAACATTTAAAGAAACTAAAATAGGTGCGTTTTTATCAAGCAAAGCTCCTAAGGTACTACAAGCTCTTGGAGATGTGTTACCTAATCAAGGAACGTTAGGTGTTGTAAAAAACCTTATATCAAGTGATAATAAGATTAAGGCAATTGATAAAGAGCAAGCTTTAAAGCTTATAGAACAAGATATAGCTGAAATGAAAGAAGTTTCTAGCAGGTGGAGAGCTGATATGAAATCAGATTCTTGGCTAAGCAAAAACACTAGACCATTGGCTTTAGTATTTTTAACTGTGTCAGCTGTATTTATGATGGCTGTAGATTCATTTCATTTACAATTTAATGTAGACGAATCATGGATAAATTTATTAAAAACACTACTAGTAACAGTTTACGTGGCATACTTCGGAAGTCGTGGTGCTGAAAAAATAACAAAAATAAATAAATAAAAATGAGAGGACTAATAGGAAACACAGCCTCAGAGCCTAGGGTTTTTGGTCACGATGCCGTAGCTTTAACAGCTGGAACAGGAGCAATAGCAAACACAAGTGAAAGAGGTGTTGTAATATACAATGGTAGAGCGACAGAACCACAAGACATTACAATAGTAACTGAAGCTGGAAATCAGGTTATATTTAAAAGTGTACAGCCGGGTACAGTTGTAGGTGATAAAACACCTATGTTAGCTACTAAGTTAATCGTAGGGGTTGACTGCGTGGCTATATATTAAAACAATAAAATAAAATCAAATCAAATGAGTAAAATAACAGTTGATAGCGGAATACTATCAGAAGATGAATTAAAAACCATCAAAGATCAACAAACAAAACAAGGTACAATAGTTCAGCAAATAGGAGTTTACGAAACACAAAAACACCAGCTAATGCACGATTTGGCAGCTGTTAACGAAGCTGTTAATGAAACAAAACAAAATTTAGAAGCTAAGTACGGTAGTATAAATATTGATCTTGAAACTGGTCATTGGAAAAGAATAAAAGACGAAGATGTCGAAGATAAGAAAGATTAGCATAGGTTCTGATTATAAGAACGATGCTATGCATTATTCTCTTGGTTTAGAAGTGTATGGAGGCCACGTTGTTAGTGATATAATTTTTGAAGAAAAAGATCAATCATATAATATTTTTATTAAAAAAAATAATGAAGTTCTTCCTTGGAAAAAATTTAACAATAACATGGCTGTTGCTTTAGAGTACGACTTAAAGTATTGATGAAAAGTTTATATGAGTTTATTGTTAAGCCTTTAGATCAAAGGTATAATAATAAAAAAAATGTAGGTGATAAAACACTTATATTAAATACTAATATAGAAGATCATACTTTTGTAAGCAAAAAAGCAATTGTATTATTTAAACCAGCTGCTTTTTCAACCCCAATAAATGTTGGTGATGAAGTTTATGTTCATCATAATATATTTAGAAAGTGGCATGATCAAAAAGGTAGGCAAAGAAATAGCAGTAAATACTTTAAAGATAATATGTATTTTGCAAATCCAGAAGAAATTTACATGTATAATAACAAACCTCATCTGGAGTATTGCTTTATAAAACCTATATTAAATAAAGATATTTTAAAGAACCGAAAAGAACAACCTAATATTGGTATAGTAAAATATAGTAATAGTACCTTAGAAGCTCTAGGAATTGTACCTGGAACGCTTATTACTTTCACACCCAACTCAGAGTTTGAATTTATTATAAACGATGAGCGACTTTATTGTATGAAATCAAATTATATAGCTTTAGTAAATGAATACGAAGGAAACGAAAAAGAAAATAATCCAAGCTGGGCAAAAGGCTATTGAGGAATTAATTAAGGTGGCAAAAGAAAAGATTGTAGACTCAGACGATGATGTAAGCGCTGATAGATTAAAAAATGCTGCCGCAACAAAAAAGTTAGCCATAATGGATGCTTTTGAAATACTTACTCGTATACAAGAAGAAGAAAATATGTTAAACGAAAAACCTAAAGAAGTCAAAGAACAAAAGACTTTTAAAGGTTTTGCTGAAGGGAGAAGTAAATGAGTTACGAACAAACCCTTTGGAAAGAAGTTGAAGATGTTGTAAATCCTAAAATACTAGCAAAAAACAATAGGCTTAAAAAATGGGATTATGGTTATAACGTAGAGTATGACTTTGTAGTAATAAGTAAAACTGGAAAAATTGGACAAATCATTGAAATACAAAATCTCAGGATTGCTTTACCAACAGCAGATGAACCGTTTAAACGAAGCAAAAAAAAAGAGGATCAATACTGGGAACAGGCCGAGTACCCCAAAGAATTAAAAAGAATTAAAAGTAGGTTTGATTGGCAAGAGTACCCTTCAGATTTTAAAGAAAAATGGTACGACTATATAGATGAAGAATTTACTAGACGAGACCAGGGATTTTGGTTTTATAACAATGGTGTTAATACTTACATTACTGGCACTCATTACATGTACTTGCAATGGTCAAAGATCGATATTGGAGCGCCAGAATATAGAGAGTCAAATAGATTATTCTTTATATTTTGGGAAGCGTGCAAAGCAGACGCAAGATGCTACGGTATATGTTATCTTAAGAACAGAAGGTCAGGATTTAGCTTTATGGCAAGCGCAGAGCTTGTTAACCAAGCTACAATATCTTCAGATGCTAGATTTGGAATACTCTCTAAGTCCGGTGCAGATGCCAAAAAAATGTTTACTGATAAAGTTGTACCAATATCAGTCAACTACCCGTTCTTCTTTAAACCTATTCAAGATGGTATGGACCGGCCAAAAACTGAATTGGCATATAGGGTTCCAGCATCTAAACTTACTAGAAGGAAGATTGAAACAAATGAACAACTACAAGAACTAGACGGACTTGACACAACTATTGATTGGAAAAACACTGGTGATAACTCTTACGATGGTGAAAAGCTAAAAATACTAGCTCATGATGAAAGTGGTAAATGGGAGAGACCTGATAATATATTAAATAACTGGAGAGTTACAAAAACTACATTGAGGCTAGGTAGAAGAGTTGTAGGTAAATGTATGATGGGCTCAACTTCAAATGCTTTAGACAAAGGTGGAGAAAACTTCAAAAAACTATATAACGATTCAGACGCTACAAAAAGAAATCGTAACGGACAAACTGCTTCGGGACTCTATTCTTTGTTCATCCCTATGGAATGGAACTACGAAGGATTCATGGATACTTACGGATCACCTATATTCACTGCACCGCCAGATCCAGTCATCGGAATTGATGGTTTACCGGTTACAATTGGAGTTGTTGAACACTGGGAAAACGAAGTAGATGGATTAAGGAATGATCAAGATGCTTTAAATGAATACTATAGACAGTTTCCAAGAACTACAAAGCATGCGTTTAGAGATGAAACAAAAGAAAGCTTATTTAATTTAACTAAAATCTACGAGCAAATAGATTTTAACGAAGAAATTAATAATAAACAATCAGTAACAAGAGGTAATTTTTCTTGGATTGAAGGAATAAAAGATACACAGGTAAACTTTTTGCCGAACAAAAATGGTAGGTTTTTAGTTTCATGGGTTCCAGACGCTTCTTTACAAAACTCTGTAATAATTAAAAATGGATTTAAATACCCAGGTAACGAACACATTGGAGCTTTTGGCTGTGACAGTTACGACATTAGCGGTACTGTGGATGGTAAAGGTTCTAAAGGAGCACTACATGGATTAACTAAGTTTTCTATGGAAGAAGTGCCTTCTAATATGTTTTTTTTAGAATATATAGCTAGACCTGAAACAGCTGAGATATTTTTTGAAGATGTACTGATGGCTTGTGTATTTTATGGTATGCCAATACTAGCTGAAAATAATAAACCTAGATTATTGTACTATTTTAAACGTAGAGGTTATAGAGGTTTTTCAATTAATCGTCCTGATAAAATTTGGAATAAACTTTCTATAACTGAAAAAGAAATAGGTGGAATACCTAACTCAAGCGAAGATATTAAACAAGCACATGCTGCAGCTATAGAGTACTATATTGAAAATTTTATTGGAAAACTTAGTGATGGTTATGGTAATATGTATTTTCAAAAAACCCTAGAAGACTGGGCTAAATTTAATATAAACAATAGAACTAAGTATGATGCTTCTATAAGTTCTGGTTTATCTATAATGGCTTGCAATAAAAACAAGTATAGACCAATTGCTACAAAAAATATTGAAAAAGTTAGTTTAGGAATACGTAGATACAACAATGAAGGATCTACTTCACAAATAATATAATGCATGAAAAATAAGATAACAAACACTTATAGCACTTTTCCAGACCAAGTTGTATCTGACGAGGTTAAGCAGAGCAGAGAGTATGGTAAACAAGTAGGTCAAGCGATCGAAGGCGATTGGTTTAGTGGTACAAGATCAGGTGTTGAAAATCGATTTAACACGCAATATAATAACTTTAGAATGCGAAGATTATATTCTAGAGCCGAACAACCAGTTCAAAAATACAAAGATGAGTTAGCTATAAATGGTGATTTAAGTTATTTAAACTTAGACTGGAAGCCAGTTCCTATAATACCTAAGTTTGTAGACATTGTGGTTAATGGCATGGATAGCAAGCTTTATGACATAAGAGCATTTGCTCAAGATCCTGAGTCTAGAAGAAAAAGATCTAAATATGCAGAAGACATATTAAGAGATATGCAAGCTAAAGAGTTTTTGAATGCGCTACAAGGAGCTGTTGGTCTTAATCTTTTTAATTCTGATAATCCCTCTGAATTACCTGAGTCTCAAGAAGAGCTTGAACTTCATATGCAGTTGAGTTATAAGCAGGCTACTGAAATAGCAGCTGAAGAAGCTATAAATAATACTTTAGAATATAATAAGTATGACTTAACAAAAAGAAGAGTTTTAGAAGATTTAGTTGTGCTAGGTATGGCTGCTACTAAAACAAGTTGGAATAAAGCTGAAGGCGTTACTGTTGATTATGTTGATCCTACTAGAATGGTTTATTCCTATAGTGAAGACCCTAATTATGAAGACTTATGGTATGTTGGCGAGGTAAAAGCTTTGTCTTTAGCAGAAATTAAAAAACAATTTCCTGATTTAAATAACGAAGAATTAGAAAAACTAGAACAATATCAAGGTAATAGTAGTTTTTTATACAACTGGAACGGTAGAAGAGATGGTAATGCAATATACGTTTTATACTTTGAATACAAAACTTATAGTGAGCAGGTGTTTAAAATAAAAAGAACTGCAACTGGTTTAGAAAAATCTTTAGAAAAACCTGATACTTTTAATCCAGAGCCTAATGATAACTTTGATAGAGTTTCTAGATCAATAGAAACATTATACAGTGGTGCTAAGGTTTTAGGCTATGACATGATGCTAGAGTGGAAAATGTCAGAGAATATGACAAGACCTAAATCTAACTTAGTTAAAGTTAATATGAATTATTCTATATGCGCACCAAGACTATACCAAGGTAGAGTAGAGTCTTTAGTTAGTAGAATGATGGGTTTTGCGGATATGATACAGTTAACTCACTTAAAAATACAACAAGTTATTGCTAAGATAATACCTGATGGCGTTTATTTAGACGTAGATGGTTTAGCTGAGGTTGATTTAGGTAGTGGAACTACATATAATGCTAAAGAAGCTTTAAACATGTATTTTCAAACTGGTAGTATACTAGGTAGATCTCTGACTCAAGAAGGAGATCCCAATAGTGGTAGAATACCCATACAAGAGCTTAGTACCAATTCTGGACAAAGTAAAATACAATCATTAATAAGTACGTATCAATACTACTTACAAATGATAAGAGATGTAACCGGTTTAAATGAAGCTAGAGATGGTAGTCAACCTGATAAAAATTCTTTAGTTGGATTACAAAAACTAGCGGCTAATGCGTCTAATACAGCGACTAAGCATATATTAAATGGATTTTTATATATAACATTAAGAACTTGCGAAAACGTAGTATTAAGAACTGCTGACTCTGTAGAGTTTGAATTAACTGAAGAAGCTTTAAAAAATAGTATATCTACTTGGAATGTTGGCCAATTAAAAGATACATCTAGCATACATTTAGCTGATTATGGAATATATTTTAATTTAGTTCCTGATGAAGAAGAAAAAGCTCAATTAGAAAATAATATACAAGCAGCTCTTCAAAGTGGTAGTATAAACTTAGAAGACGCTATAGATATAAGGCAAATAAAGAACTTGAAGTTAGCTAATCAAATGATTAAGCTAAAACGTAAAAAAGCTGCAGAAGCTGCGCAGGCTGCTAGTGAAGCTAATATAGCTGCGCAAGGTCAGGCAAATGCTCAAGCAAGTGAAGCCGCTGCAATGGCAGAAGTCCAAAAACAACAAGCAGTCATGGATACAAAACTTAAGTTTGAAAAAGGAAAGTCTGGATATGAAGTTGAAAGAATGAGAGTCGAAGCTCAAATAAAAAGAGAATTGATGGAACTTGAGTTTAACTACAATATGCAATTAGGTCAGCAGAAAATAAATAGAGAAGCTGAAAGAGAACAAGACATAGAACAAAGAAAAGATGAACGAGCTAAAATCATAGGTACTCAACAGAGCGCTATGATTGATCAAAAGAAAAATGATTTATTACCTATTAATTTTGAAAACAAAGATGGAATAAACATTTAATTATTAATTATTATATTATATTATATTATGGCAACACAATCAGAAAAAGAGACAAAAGAACCTCTTAAAGTAAAAAAGCGTGCAAAAAACTTAGGAACAAAAACAGCTCCCAAAGTTACAAAAATAGATTTAAACGCTGAAAAAAGACAAGTAGAAGCTGAAAAAGCACCTACTAAAGTTACTATACCTTCAGAGAAAAAAGAAGAAATAAAAAAAGAAGTTAAAGAAACTGCTCCAATAATAGAAGAAATTATTGAAAAAACTGTAGAAGAAAAAGTAGAAGATAAAAAAGAAGAAGTTACAGTAATAAATGAAGTGGTAGAAGAAACTAAAAAAATAGAACAAGAGCTTAAAGAAGCTGTAAGAGACGAAAAAATTACAGGTAAAGAAATGCCTGCTAATATAGAAAAATTAGTTAACTTTATGGAAGATACTGGTGGTACAGTAGAAGATTATGTTACACTAAACAAAGACTACGACAAGTATGATGATAAATTGCTTGTTAAAGAATATTATAAAAAGACTAGACCACACTTAAATGATGAAGAAATAGGTTTTGTTATGCAAGATAACTTTACTTATGACGAAGAGGTGGACGAAGAAAGATTTGTACGAAAACAAAAGTTAGCGTACAAAGAAGAAGTTGCGAAAGCCAAGAACTTTTTGGAGCAAATGAAAGGTAAATACTATGATGAAATCAAGTTGAGGCCATCTGTTACTAATGAGCAGAAAAAAGCTATGGACTTTTTCCAACGATACAATAAAGAGCAATCTACTATTGCACAAAAGCGAGATGAGTTTGTTAATAATACTAAAAGTTTTTTCCAAGATAAATTTGAAGGTTTCAATTTTGATGTTGGTGATAAAAAATTTAAGTATAAAATTTCAAACCCTTCTGATGTTGCTGTTGATCAAACTGATGTAAGTAAACTTCTTGGTAAATTTACTTCAAAAGATGGATCTATTAGTGATCTAGACGGTTATCATAAAGCAATGTATGCTGCACGTAACGCAGATAGACTAGCACAACATTTTTATGAGCAAGGTAAAGCCGATGCTACTAAAGACATTGTTGCAAAATCTAAAAATATAAGTTCTGAACCAAGACCTATGGATACAGGGGAAACTCTACCTAATGGTTGGAAAGTTAGATCTATATCTGGAGTAGATAGCACTAAATTGAAAATCAAAAAAAGAACATAAAAAATAAAAAACAATGAGTTTAATTGCTGGTGGGAGCTTTCCCGCATCGATTGTACCTATGCCAAATCAAGTAGCTGTTCAAGGAAATTATATTAATTTTCAAGACATAGCTGGTGGATTTAATCAATGGGCACAACAATACTTACCTGAGCTTTATGAGCAGGAAGTAGAGAGATATGGTAACAGAACGTTATCAGGTTTCTTAAGAATGGTTGGCGCTGAAATGCCAATGACATCAGACCAAGTTGTTTGGACTGAACAAAATAGATTACATGTTGCATATGACAATTGTAGTTGTGCTCCTTCTGGAGCTGCTAACAGTTCTACTGTTACAATTACAATTACTCCAGGTGCTGGTAATCCAGCTACCTCTGCTATTAGAGATGGTAATACTATATTAATAACTGACAACGCTACAGGTCTTGTATCTGCAAAAGCTTTAGTTACTAACAGGCTTTCTGCTGGTACTGACGGTTATACAATAGATGCTATTCTTTATGAAACAGATTCTGGAGCTTTTCCAGCTGCTTTAAATGCTACTTCAACAAGTATATTCGTGTACGGATCTGAATTTCCAAAAGGTGGTAATGGAATGGCTGGCGCTATTGAGCCAGGTGTTACTACATTTACTAACTCTCCAATTATCCTTAAAGATAACTATGAGTTAAGTGGATCTGACGCTGCCCAAATTGGATGGATCGAAGTTGCTACTGAAGATGGTACTTCTGGATACTTATGGTATTTAAAAGCTGAGTCTGAAACTAGACTAAGATTTGAAGATTATATGGAAATGTCAATGGTTGAAGGTGTACTTCAGGCACAGCCTAATTTAGGTGCTGCTCCTGCTGCTACTCAGTTTGGTGCAAATTTTGGACCTGCTGGAGCTAATGGATTACAGATCAAAGGTACACAAGGTTTATTCCAAGCTATTGAAACAAGAGGTAATGTATTTTCTGGTTTTGCTGGTGCTGCTGCTCCTGGTTCAGGTGCTTTAGCTGATTTTGATGAAATACTCAAAAACTTAGACAAGCAAGGTGCTATTGAAGAAAATATGTTATTTTTATCAAGACAAACTGCTCTTGATTTTGATGATATGCTTGCTGCTACTAATGGTGGATACGCATCTACTCAGTCTGCTTCTTATGGTTTATTCGATAACGAAGCTGAGATGGCACTTAATTTTGGATTTTCAGGATTTAGAAGAGGTTCTTATGACTTCTATAAAACCGATTGGAAATACTTAAATGATGCTACTACTAGAGGTTTATCTAAAGAGATAGACGGTGTTATGATACCAGCTGGTACATCTACAGTATATGATCAAATGTTAGGATCAAACATCAGACGACCTTTCTTACATGTAAGATATAGAGCTTCTGAGACTGAAGATAGACGATTCAAAGCATGGATCACTGGATCTGTTGGTGGTGCTTACACTACTGATTTAGATACAATGAGAGTAAACTTTTTATCTGAAAGATGTTTAGTAACTCAAGCTGCTAATAACTTCGTGTTATTTAAAGGAGCTTAATTAATTATTAACATTTAAAAGATAAAAATTATGAGTAATTACATAAAAGCAGTAAAAACTGTAGCAACTGCTACGACTGCGGAAATAGTAGATTTAATATCTTCTGATGATATAGTTCACATTACATCATCTGGAGCTACTGATTTACAGTTTGTATACAAAACTGCAACTGGCGCTACTACAGCAAGTAATGTTGCTGTAACTGTTGTTGTTGCTAGTGGATCTAGCGCAGCTGCTAATTTAGCCGCTGCTCAAAAAGCGGTTATTGCTGCACAGCAAAGCCCAGGAAGCGTTCCTTATTTATTCGAGTTTGGAATAGATGGAGCTGCTCCACAACTTATTAGTTCAATTGCGCCTGACGCAGTTGCTATTTAGTAAGTAAACAATAATAAGATCCCGCTTCGGCGGGGTCTTTTTTAATTATTATATTATATTATATCATGGAAGAAACAAAAGTAAAAAAGGCACCAGCTAAAAAAGCTGCGCCTATAGAAAAGAAACCAGTAGATAACTGGGAATATAAAGTAAGAAGATATTTTTTGCTTGGTCAAAAAAAACCTTTAACTCATACAATACCTTCAAGACATTCTCAAAGGTATCCATTAGTATGGTTTGATCCAGATCTTGGGTATGAAAGAGAATTAAGATATGCTACTAACCAAAAAAGTGTATTTGTTGACGAACAACAAGGGCAAGTAACTTTAAAGCATATAGTTTTTGAAGATGGTATATTAGTAGTACCTGCTGAAAAAAGAAACTTACAAGAGTTTTTAGGTAAACATCCACATAGAAACTTAATATTTGGAGAGTTTAATCCAGTCGCAGTAGCTGAAAATCAATATGAAGATTTAGAGTATGAAATAGAAGCTATGAATACAGCGTATGAAATGGACATTGAGCACGGTGAAGCAATACTAAGAGTTGAAATAGGTTCTGATGTAAGTAAATTAACTTCTAAAGAATTAAAAAGAGATTTATTACTCTTTGCTAAAAGACAACCTGAGTTGTTTTTAGATTTAGCTAATGATGAAAATGTTATACTAAGAAATTTTGCAATTAGAGCAACAGAAGAAAACATTATAGATCTTAGCCAAGACAATAGAACTTTCAGTTGGAAAAGTAATGGTCGTAAATTAATGAATGTTCCTTTTGATGAAAACCCATATTCAGCAATGGCTGCGTGGTTTAAAACAGACGAAGGGCTTGAAGTTTATCGATCTATAGATAAAAAGTTCAAATAACAAGTGATTATAACATAGGGTGGTATTCTGCCACCCTTTTTTTTAAATATACAAAACATGGCAATTAACGTAAACACTGTATATACAACTGTACTAGCTGTATTAAATAAAGAGCAAAGAGGTTATTTAACCCCTTATGAATTTAATAGTTTAGCTGTACAAGTTCAACTAGAAATATTTGAAAAATATTTTGAAGACTTAAATGTAATGTTAAGAAATCCTTCAAATAATACTGAGTATGCAGATAGAGTTAAAACGCTAGAAGAAAAAATAAATACTTTTGAAACAAGTGCTGCAGTAACTGTCACACTTTCAGGAGAATTTGGTCAATATAATTTTTCAGCACAAAGTCCTGCTGTCCATAGGTTTGGCATGTTAGAATATACTAATGGTTCTTTATTACCAGTAGAAGTAGAAAAAGTACCAAAACATGAATTTTTGTTAACTAGAAGATCTCAGTTAACAGCCCCGACTCAAGACTATCCTATATGCTATATAGAGGGTACTACTATAAACATACTACCAGGTATTGCTAGCGTTGCCAGTGTCAATGGCTCTCCTGCGCAAGTGTATAATTTAGAATATGTTAAAAAACCAGCTGATCCTAGCTGGGCTTTTACAGTTGGAACTGTTGGCCAATATTTATATGACTCAGGTAATTCAGTTAACTTTGAAATATCAGACTTAGATCAATCAGAATTAATATTAAAAATATTAGCTTACGCAGGTGTTGTAGTAAGAGACCCTGAAGTAACACAAGCTGCTGCAGGCGCTGCTGCACAAATTGAACAATCACAAATATCATAAAAAATGAGCAAGACTGTAGCAACAATACCTATAAAAGAAAACGATTCGCAATATTATGCGGGGCAGTATGGACCTTTACAAAACACTAGTGGTGTAAATCAAACAGTGTTTTCATTTCCTGACTTAAACACTACTTTAATTAGTAATTATGATGATTTAGGAACTTCTACTCAAGTTAGAAGCACAGGTAATTTTACTGCACATTTACTAGCTACAGCTACAACATTACCAAGTACTAGTAACCAAATACCTGTTGGAAATATAATAGTGACTAATACTACCAACAACACTATTCAATTAAAAAATATTCAAGGATCGGCTATACCAAACAATCAGTTTATATTTTTACAACTTACAGATGTTGCTATAGGAGAAAACTATGGAAGTTATAGTGTTTTATCTTTAAACGATATAATAAATAATTTTATAGTTGCTTATACTGGGCAAGATAAAATTTTAACAAGAATAAAAAGAGCTGATGTATTGTTCCATGCTAGAAGAGCTATTCAAGAGTTTTCGTATGATACAATTCCATCTACAAAATCTATGGAAACTACAGTTCCTAACACCTTAAACGTGCCTTTACCAAAGGATTATGTTAACTATATTAGATTGTCTTGGGCAGATGTAGATGGAGTATTAAGAACTATATATCCATTAAGTGGGCTTAGCGGCAATCCAACTGAAATACCAGTTGTAGATGCTAACGGAGTACCAACTCAAGACGCTTTTGGTAGTAACTTAGAAAGCTCAGGCTCTATAATAGAACAAAGATGGGACACAGCAAATCAAAACACATTAAGTGGTAATTATGATCCTTATAATAATAATGGAGTTTATGATCACGTTTGGTGGAAACAAGCTTATGGTCAAAGATATGGTTTAGAACCTGAACTAGCTCAATCTAATGGTTATTTCAGCGTTAATGAAAGATTAGGAACATTTAGTTTTTCTGGTAATGTAGCAAATAAAATAATTATGATTTCCTATATATCAGATGGACTTTCTTATGATCTTGATTCTATAGTTCCTAAAATGCTAGAAGAAGCAATGTATTCTAAAATAATGTCTAATATAATAACTCCTAGAAACGATGTTGATGGTAATACAAAAGCTTTTTATAAAAGAGATGCTTATGTTAAAACAAGAAATGCAAAAATAAGATTATCTAATCTTAAATTAGGTGAAATAGTACAGATCTTTAGAGGTCAAGCAAAGTGGATTAAAAGATAATTAAATGGCGCAACGTAAATTTCAACATACATTTACTAAGTCTAAAATGAACAAAGACTTAGATGCTAGGTTACTAGCCGCAGACGAATATAGAGATGGTTCTAACATTGCTGTATCTAGAGCTGAGGCTGATGATGTTGGTGCTTTAGAAAATATATTAGGTAATACCTTGGTAACTACATTAAACAATGCTAGTGTATATTTAGAGCAAGTAGTAGGGTGGCATATAAGTGAAGATACTGGTAAAGTATATATTTTCGCCACTGACTATCAAGATAACACACCAGATCAGTTGGGATTGTTTTGCCCTGTAGGCACAAAAAATACTATACTAGTTGTAAATACCGAATCTAACACTGTTAAAACTATAGTAGATGGTAGATTTTTAAACTTCTCTTGGAACAGTCCTATTTTGGATACTATTATGCTAGAGAATTTATTGTTTTTTACTGACAATAGAAATCAACCTAGAGTTATCAACGTTATAACAGCTGAAGCTAACCCTAACTACTATTTTCACGAGGATCATGTTTCTTTAGCTAAATACTACCCGCATAAACCAATAAAATTAAATTCAGAGTTTTCTGCTACAGGCGCATTAGTTACAGCTACCGCTTTATCTTCATTTGTTTCTTTTATTGGTTTATATAATTTTATAATAATACCAGCTGGCAATGTAAGTGAAGCAATGTCAAAGGCGTTATTAGGTATTAATTTTGATGCATCCACTGATATACAAGGACGTACTAACTTTGGCTTGCAAGGTTATGTTGTAGGAAACAGCAATGAAGTTGTTAATTTTAAAGTTGCTTGGGTTCAAAAAACTGAATCAGGTGATATACCAGGAGCTTTTGATGCTGGTTATGTTATTGCTATAGATAGAGACTTATCAAGTTTACTAACTGCTCAAACCACTAGTTTTTCAGCTAATAAAACTTTTTATTTTGTAGATGAAAATGCTAAAGATGTAACTAGCCCTTGGCTTAAAGAAGATCAAACAAAACTTAAACTACAAAGCGTTTCGGCAACTACCGCAGCATATACTAGTGGTCTTACTTCAGCGTATCAAGCTGCAAGAGCTTTATACAGGTTTGGAACAAGATCTCCTATCATTGATGGAATTATTGGTCAAACCGATGTGTTTTATTTTGAAAAACACTTTGTTAAAAATGTTGGAACCGACCAGCGTGGCTATTGCAGAATAACTCATCCAAAGTTAGATCCTAATAGGTATTATGTTATAACTGGCGTAAATACAGCTGGAACAACAGGTCAGTTAATTACAATATCAGAGCTTTCAGGTTTAGTTAATGGTAGTTATTCTACAGTACCTTCTAATAGCATATTATCTTCAGGCGACATAATTACAGTGCATTGGCCCAACAAGTATTATAATCAAAATTTTATAGGTGATGAAGCATTTTTAGAAGACAAATTTGTTAGGTTCGCATATAGATTTCAATACGATGATGGACAATATTCTTTAATATCTCCATTTACTCAAAATGTTTTTATACCTAAACAAAGAGGTTATTTCTTAAAAAAAATAGGTAGACTAAATTCAACAGGTAGTAATACTAATCAGTATGTAAAAGACGAACAAAAAGCCGGCGAAACAACCATAGTTGATTTTATGGAAAATCAAGTTAGTCAAGTTCAATTATCTATACCTTGTGAATATGCTTTTAACACGCTTCAAGAAAACTTAAAAGTAAGAGCAATTGAGATTTTATATAAAGAATCTACACAGCAAAGTATTAAAATAATAGAAACTATAGATATAGATAGTGAGTCTATTGTTAACAATACAACTAAAATATTAGATTATACTTATAATTCTAAAGAACCCATAAAGACATTAAGATCTTCAGAGACAACTAGAGTTTATGACAATGTACCTGTTAGAGCTAAAACACTTTCGTCTTCAGGTAATAGAGTTATATTAGGTAATTTTTACGATAGACCTAGCTCGCCAGAATCTTTAAGTTACTTTGTAGGAGCAAGCAGAAAATTTACTCCAGGTGAAACAACAGCTGATGTTAGTTCACCATATCTGCCTGAGGATTTACCTAATAAATACTCAACTGTATCTTATCCTAATCACAGTTTAAAACAAAATAGAAATTATCAAGTAGGTATAATACTTCAAGACAGGTACGGTAGATCTTCAGATGTAATACTTTCTTCTATTACAAAAGATAATTTTACCCTTAATACTGGTGTACAGTCTAATGATCCTATTGAGTTTTCAGGATCTACTTTGTATCACAAATATTTAGAATCTGTTGGTACTCCAATGACTTTACAAGCTAATATTACTACTTCTCCTGTAACTAGAGCAGGTATAGTTGATTGGCCAGGCGATTCATTAAAACTTTTATTTTCTGATATAATACCTCAAGCAATACCAACTTTACCTGGTTATCCAGGCGTTTATGAAGATCCTTTTACTACTACAACAGCAGCAGCAGGTACTGCTTTTGACTGGGTTAAAGTAAGCTCTGGTGGAAATAACGACAATATATCACCAGGCATGAAAGCGACTTGGACAAGCGGTGGAGTTGATTATTTTGGTTATGTATGGCTTTGCGTAGGTGGTAGTACTCATTTTATATTTTTAAAAGATGAAGATGGTAATAATTTATCTACATATCCATCAGTTGGTGATAGCGTAAGTTTTCTTTACTCTTCAAATCCTTTGGGTTATTATTCTTATAAAATTGTTGTAAAACAACTGCAACAAGAATATTATAATGTTTACTTACCTAGTTTATTAAATGGTATACCTGTTATAAAACCTTTTGACCTAGATGCTACTTTCACTTCTGGTAGTAATATGGTTACTATGACTGCTGTAGGATCAGTAGAATATTTAACTTTTGCTTTATTAGAAGGCATGAAAGTTGTAACAGCTGGAGGTAAAACTTATTATATAAATAATATATTAAACTATACGCAGTTTGAATTAACAGCAAATGCTAGTGTTACCGAGACAGATGTAGCTGCTACTTTTAGTACTGGAGGTAATGAAGGTATTTTAAATGTTGCTACTTTGCTAACAGATAATTCTAATAAAGTTCCACCAGCTTTAAACGAGACAAGCCCTGTACAACAGAATTTTTCAACTTCAGATATTAGGTTAATACCTAGGTATGCTTTTTGGAATGACTGGTATTCAGGTTCATTTTTCTCTGGTCAAGGAGTTTTAGTTGATCCTTACAATACTGCAAACACAGATGCTATGTCAATATTTCCTCATAAGCAATCATTAACAGTTCAGTCTATAGGTAATTTTGAAAATTTATTTTCTAGAGGAAGTTATAATGGTTTGTATCAAGCCAAGACAGATCCTCCTACAGGTATGATAGAAAATACTTTTAATATTGGGCAAGATTCTCAATCTGCGTTACCAGCTTCTGAAGCGGAAACTATAGCAGCTGCTTATGAAACTACTCCTGTAACTAGTGATTTAGAAATATTTTACGAATCAAGCACTTCAGGAGCTATAAAAGATATTAACACATTAGTTAGAAACTCTTTAACTATACCAGGTTATTTTGTAAACGGTTTAGCTAGTACAACACCTGGTAATGATAAAGTAGAAAACATATTGGTTTTAGAAAGCTTAGACTATAGTTCAACTCCTACTATAGCAACACTTCAATTAGTTGATCAAAATGGTAGTTTAATAAAATACTATTCTACAACAGCTAGTGAGATTAAAATGAGAAATATAACAATATCTAGTCCACAATATATGGATGGTAGTAAAATACTAGCTAGTGGAATTACTTTTGATAAATTTAGTGCTACAGATGTTAATAATAGATTTTTAGTAAAATTAAATAGCAACTTTGTAGGTTTTAATAGTGGGCCAAACGGCAAGACTAACCAAATAGTTTTTAATGTAGAGTTTGAATACAACTCTGTAGGAAGTGTCTTTAATAAAGCTTATGTTCCAGTAATAATAAGTATAGATAATGTAGCTCCACAACAAAATGTAAACTTCTTAACTGATGATGGAACTGTATATTATCTAAATAACACAAACCCAACAATAGATCCATCACCTACTGATGTTAACGGAAACACTATTGCGTGGAATAATAACAATGGCACTAGCACGACACAAACAACAGCTACTAATGGAGGTAACACATCAAACACTAGACAAGGAGCTAACACTAACAAACTGCAGTTTAATTTACAGATTCAATTGCCTGGCGATCCACCTGGTACGTTTACCAACGCAGCTCAAGTTCCTAACTCAGGATTATATTTAAACAGCACGCAGCAAGGCACTGTTTCTTTAGCTACAACAGGTAATTCACAATACACTGGTTCAAATTTACCAACTAGAATAACAGCAACAGACGGTAATGGACAAGGTATTACAACAACAATATCTACAGCTACTGTAAGGTTTAATCCTGCAGTGTAAAACAAGTAATAAATAAGTAATTATATAATATGGCCTTACCTATAATTGAAGTAGACTATTATAACTGCATTTGGAACAAGAGAGTTTTAACTCCTCAACCCGAAAGACAAACTGACAATGTGGTGGTTCCTGGAAGCTCAGGTTCTGCAGCAACTAATGTTTGGCCTATTAACAATGTTTACGCCCCGCCATTAACTTATACTGCAACTGGATTTCCAGCTGCTCCAATGACTCCTGGAACTAGCAACCCTAGATATTCAGTGGTTAAAGAAAACTTCTTTACAGAAGACATGTATATTAGAGGAGGTTTTAATAACGCTCCAATGGATCTTGGAGTTAGGGCATATTTAGATGAAGAAGATCCTTTACAACAGCATAGATTTAATGCTTTAATATATTCTGGTATATTTAATTCTAGAACTGGTATTAACAGAACTAATGAGTTTCCAACAGGAACTAACATTACTAGAGCTTCAAATCCTCAATATGGATCAATACAAAAGATTTACGCAGAAGAAAACAATTTAATAGTGCTTCAAGAAAACAAATCTAGTAGAGCTTTAATTAATAAAAATGCTATATATAACGCTGAAGGCGGTGGTAGTGTAACAACTTCTAATGCTGTGATAGGCGAAATAATACCTTATTCAGGTGAGTATGGTATTGGAGTAAACCCAGAGTCTTTTGCAATATTTGCTTATAGAAAATATTACATAGACAGAAATAGAAATGCTGTATTAAGATTATCACATGATGGTATAACTGAAATATCAGAGTATGGTATGAGAGACTTTTTTAGAGATGAATTTGCTAATTTAAATGATGATTATACTAACTCTTTTATAGTAGACACTAGTATAACAGCAACTAGTAGCAGTCCTTCAGGTAATCAAAGTTGTATAGCTTATACTAGTAACGCAGCTTTGCCACAAGCACAGTATTTAATAGGAGCTAAAATATTTGTAGAATATAGTAGTAGCGGTGTTTTTGAAGATTTAAACGTTTATGTCACTGGTTTTAGAATAAACAGTACTAATAACTTTATATTATTTAATAGAACTTTGCCGTCTGCAGAAACTCAAAATGTAACTAAAGTAAGATTAGAAACTTACTATAGAAGTAGAGTCTATGGAGGTTGGGATGCTTATAACAAACAATACGTTGTCTCTATACAGCCTAACAAAGCTCTTAAGTATAGCAACACAACCGGCACTATACCTAAAAGAGATTTAACCTATAAAACTTTAGGTTTTGATGAACAAGTTAAAGGTTGGCCCAGTACATATACTTATCAACCCGCTGCAATAGGTAGTTTAAAAAATAAGTTTTTTACAATTAATAACCAGCCATTTAGTGCTAGTGGAAGTTCTATAACAGAAGGTATTTATTCACACTACGCCGACGCGACTCCTCATTGTCAATTTTATGGAATAGATAATGTAGCTAGCGTAAGTATTGTTGCAAACTCACAGCCATCTATACAGAAAAACTTTTTAACAGTAGATTATGAAGGTATGAGTGGTTGGACAGCTACAGTTTTAGCTTCAGATCGAACTGGTGATACTGCCGGTAGAGTTGCAGGTGGCGCTTGGAATGGTAGTTGGGAAACTTCAAGAGATACTTCTACAACTATATTAAGTTATGTTCAAGGCGCTTATGACTCAGCTGGAAACACAGGCACTGCAGCTAATGCAACTAATGCACCTGTTTTACATGCTGGATTTGACAGAAAAGAAAACAAATATATGGCTAATTTAGTGAACAATTCAACAGTTTCGCCTGGTGAAGTTAGTTTTGGTGGAAACATATCAGGTATTAAAGGTTTTTATTTAGATGTTACTTTTACAACAGATACAATAACAGCGCCTGGTCAAATGAAAGAATTATATGCTGTATCACTAAATTACAATATATCATCAATGTAATTAAATTAAATGAATATAAGAAAATTAACAGAATCTGATTATGAGATTTTAGTAGAATGGTGGAAAGCATGGAAATGGCCACCAATAGAAAAAGACTTTTTACCAGACAATGGTACAGGTGGTTTTGTAATAGAAAAAGAAGGCACTATGATAGTTGCTGGATTTATTTATATAACTAACTCTAAAGCAGTTTTACTGGAATGGATAATATCTAATCCTGAATATAGAGAAAACGACAGAGATATGGCTATAACATGTCTTATAAACACTATAGAGGCTATAGTAAAAGACTGGGGTTATAAATATATGTTTTCAATAGGAAGAACAAAAGCACTTATAGATAAACATAAAGAATTAGGATGGCACGTAGACAGCACGCCTTCTCATGAAATAGTTAAAATTTTAAAATAAACAATATGGCAGTAGTAACAGGAACAGCTTTATTAATAGCAGGTGGCGTAGCAGCCGCAGCAGGCGCGACTACTAGCGCTATAGCCGCTAAAAGAGCAAAAGAAGAAGGTAGAGCTCAAGGAGATATTGCGGCTCAACAACAAGCTGCTTTAGATGCTATGGTAGAAGAAAGACCAGCATTTAAAAATCCTTACGATAACATGACTAATCATTTTGAAAACTTAGATAATCCTTATGCTAATTTAACTGTTGCTACAGAAGCTTTTAAAATACAAGCTGATCAAGCTGACCAAGCCTTAGCAAATAGTTTAGATGTAATGATGGAAACTGGTCAAGCTGCAGGTGGTGCCACCGCCTTAGCTCAAATGGCATTACAAAGTAAGCGAGGTATTGCAGCTAGTATACAAGCTCAAGAGACACAAAACAAAGCAATGGCTGCTGAAGGTGAAGCTCAGATACAAACTCAAAAAGCTCAAGGAGCTCAAAGACTAGACGAAATGAAAGCTCAAGGAGATATTATGGAACAGCAAGATGCTATTAACTTTCATGAAGCACAAATGGATAGAACAGCAAGACTTTTAGATAATGCAAATCAAAACCAAGCAGATGCTAGAGCGGCAAGAACTGGAGCTATAGTAGGTATAGGTAATTCAATAGCTAGTGGCGTTGGTATTGCAGCTGGTGGGATAGGAAAATAAGGGTATTGATGATAAAAAAGATTAAATGAAGAAATATGAGTTTTAAAAATCCACAAAGAACTATAAATAAAGAGTTTGATGCTTTTATTAGAGGCGGTAATGCTTTAACAAATCAAATAGCAACAACCACTGCAGAGATAAGAAGAGGTGTAGCTGCTCAAAAAAAGCTAAATCAAGAAATTCAAGAAAAAGATGATGCATTAATGCAAAGTCTTTATTCTAAAGTAAATGAGTTACCTAAAACCACCAATGCTTTAATGGATCAAAACATGCTTAGTTTCTGGAATAGTAAAGTAGACGAATATTTTAAAATTAAAAATGCCATGCAAGATGGCATAATAGGTAGACAAGAAGGTAATCAAGCTTTAGCTAGAATAAATGGATTAATACCACAGTTTAAACCACAAGTTGCTTATTTAGCTGGAGAATCTCAAATGTATCATGAAGACTCTAATAATGATAATGTTTCTTCTGTAGGTTCAATTCAAAATAAAATTATGCTACAAAGAATACACGAAGGAGCTGATGTACGTATAATAGAAAAAGGTGGTCAAATTTATTATTTTAGTCCAGAGCAAAAAGACGAAGAGGGCAATGTTATATCAGAAGCAGCAATGTTAAATGGCAACGAATTACTAGCTAATGCTACAGCAGAGAAAAAATTGTATGAAAGAAAAGTAGATTTGTCTTCTCCTCTTACAGCTGTTTTTAACAAAGTTATACAGCCAGATAGTTTAGATGGTAAATTTGTTGAATACACACCGCCAATTAAAAAAGGTGATATAAACAAACTGACAGGTTTACCATATCCTGGGCTTGAAGAAGGTTTTCAATATACATATAAAACTATACCGGCAGATAAAAAAGATGCAGCAATAGAAGAGCTAGCAAAAAGCCAAGGTATAACTTCTTTAATGTCTAACGATAGCTCTATGCGAAGAGTTTGGCAAGATGAAATACCTGATGAAGAAATACAAAGAATAGCTACTGAAAAAGGTTACGACATTTCTTTATATGAAGATCCATGGCATGAGTTTGCTGGTGACATGTCTCCAGAAGAAATTGAAAAAGTAACAGCAGAGCAAGACGATATAATGAGAACTTATTTAGCAGAAAAAACTTATAACGATAATGCCACAATGGATAACACATTGAAGTTTGTTAAAAAAGAAGTTTATGATCCTAAAGAGGAAAACGAAGATGGTAATCCTTACTACATGGAAACTGTGGAAAGAGTGTATGACTTTTTCCAAAACCCTGTTGATAATAGAAATTTAATTATAAACGACAATTACAAAGGTAAAACAATTGATGACGTGGTTATTAACGATGAAGGTAAAATTGAGTTAATACACAACGACTATAGTCTTGACATAGGAACAGATGGAAAGAATATAGATAGGACTAGTGTACTAGCAACTTATGATCCTAAAGATCCAATAGCTCAATCCAAGTTAGCTCAAATATTACAAAAATCTCTTGGAGGCAATAATAAAGATAATAATCAAGTTGTCATGTCTATGACTAAGCTTTATCCTGCATATGTTCAACAGCAAAACCTAGAAAAACAAAAAGCAAAAGAAATAGAAAGAAACAAAGGTGGTTTTGGTAATTTCCCTGATGGCGATTCTTATGAAAAATGGAAAGTTACAAATGGTTTAGATAAATTAACAGATATTGAACTAGAATTTTTAAAGCAAGATAAGCAATTAATGTTTTCTTTAGATCCAGAAATGCAAAAAAAATATGGCTATGATGATGTAGCTATTGGATCTAATATTAGAAAATCTGAATATAAAGTTTTAATGGCTATATTAGAACAAAGAAACGCTATGAAACAAATACAATAATATGTATGAAATAAATGGAGTGCCTGTCAGTGAAGCAGCTTTAATTGCTAGAGCTAAAGAGCTAAATATAACGTTAGAAGAATTAATTAAAAGAAATTCTGAAATAATAGTTAAGGTTGGTGAAGCGCCTTTAGTTGCTGAAACTATACCCGTAGGAAGCTCTATTGATCAAGCTCCATTAAATATACCTGAAAGTATGGTGCAACCTGCTTTAGGTTACGATCCAATAACTTCTATTCAAAATGTAACTCCAAGTGAAAAAGAAATACAAGTTAGAGATGAGAAAATAAAATCTTATGATCAGCAGTTAAAGGAATATAATAAAAAAATTCAAGATATATTAAATTTTCCAGGTTTAAGCGGACAGCAAAGACTTGACATGGTCAACAAATTACCTGTTCCAGAAAGTGCAAGACAGCCAGATATAGATGGCACTGAGCTTGCTATGCCTAACAATGAAGATAGTTCAACTGCTTATATAGAAAATGAATATTCTAATAACAAGAAATTAGTTAATGAATTACAAGAAAAAATTAAAGAAAGCAATAATAAAGAAGAAGACTATACAAATATATTTAGCGAGTCTTTAAACTCTGACCCACTTGTTGATGCTAGAAGAAATTTTTATATTAAAAACCTTGAAGAAAAAGTTGAGTTATTTAAACAACAACTTATAGAAAAAAATGTTTATGATCTTACTACTAAAGCAGGTGTTGATTTAGCACAAAAAAGAGTTAATGAATATTACGCTGGACTTATAGATGAATCTATGCAGAATGATCCTGTCGTAATGCAGCAAGCAGATAAAATTAGTGAAATGCTTGGCATTATAAATACAGCAGACCAAAAGCAAGTAGATAGAAGTAAAAGTTTAGTGTATAGCCTTTCAGATTTTGCACAAGCTTATTATGGTAAAGGATCTAAAATGTCTGATATTATTGCCGGTATAGAAAGTTTAGCTGTTTCAACTCAAGCTTTAACTAGTAATTCAATGGATGTTATTGGTGCTCAAGTTGATGGTAAAAGAAAACGTATTGCAGAAGAAGTTTTAAGTCAAATAGAAGCTTTAGAAAATGAAGGTAAAACAGAAGATGAAGAAGTTGAAATTAGAGTAGGTGAAAAAAGTCAAAACTTTTTACAAACAGTAGATAGAAGACCAAGGTTTAATGGAACTATAAAAGAATTAAAGGCTCAGATGGAAAACAGCTTGCAAACTGCATCACAAAGCTTAGAAGAGAATATAGCTCAAATGCAAGAGTTTGAAGAATACAGAGCTTTAGCTGAGCAAGCTAAGTTTTCTGATGGTATAAGCTTTAGAGATGTTATGGTTGGGCTAGGTGGTTCTATACCTCAAATGACAGCTGCTTCTGCAGGTGCGGTAGCTACATTTATGTCTGGAGGTATACTAGCACCTGTTGCTGGTGCTTTAACTTTAGGTGGTGGAGCTATGGTTACAGCTCAGTTCTATGGTGAAAACTACATAGAAGGTGTTAAAGAAGGTATGTTAGCAGATCCAGAAAAATATCCAGATGGTATAACTGAAGAAGCATTAGGTGAAGCTATAGCTAGTGGAGAGTATGATAATGTAGCTCAAGATTTAGCAACTGCAGCTTTAATGTCTAGACTAGAAAAGTTAGGTGCTGAAACCACTATGAAAGCTTTTTTTAAAAGCATGGGTGTATCATACAAAACTGGAGTTAAGTCTTTATTTAGAGGTGATATTAAAAAAATTATAAAAAATATGGGTAAAGGCGTAGTAAAACAAACGCCTAATTCATTAATAGAAGGTTTAACGGAGGTTGGACAGAGTACCTTGCAAGCTTTAAATACGGGTGCTAAACAAGGAGATTTATTTAAATACGTAAACGGTGAAAATAATTGGGAAGAGTTTTTAGCAGGTGTTACTATAGGTACTGTACTACCTTTTGGAGGTTCAGTAGGTAAACAAACAATAACTGAAATAAGGTCTGTTGCAATGCAAGTTGCCAAAGAGTTTAATCCTAAAGGTAACTTAGCTCAAACAGAAATGTTTTACAAAAAAGCTTTAGCTGATCTTAAAAAACAAAAAGACGCTGGTAATATTTCTGAACAAGACTACCATGATAAAGTAGAGACAATATCCACTATTAGAAACGCTGGTTTGAAAGTTCCTGGTAGTTTTAGCAAAAGAGCTAGAGCAGAGTCTCTTGATTTAATGGTTGAGAAGTCAGAGCTATTAAAAGAAATAGATGGTTTAGATTCTGAACTTACTAAGCCACAACAAGAAAGAATAAAAGAAATAAATCAAAGACTTAACAATATAGGAAAAGCTGAAGATATAATAAACAAGAATAAAAAAATATCTAAACAACTAGCTGACGATGTAATAGATGAATTTAAAACTTTTGAAAACGAAGAAGAAATGAAAGCGTTTTTAGAAGAAAATGGACTTGACCCCAGCTTAGCAAGTGGTAGAGCAGTAGAAGTTAATATAGACGGTAAAGAAATAGCTTTGGTTAATACTGAAAAAATGACTGATGGTGTTGGTTATTTTGCTGGTGCTCATGAGATATTACATAAGTTTCTTAAAAACACATTGAAAACTAATCCTGAGTCTGTTTACCAAATGGCTAATGTTATTAAAAAGAGATTAAAAGTATTAAGTAAAAACCCATCTCTTAAAAATAATGCATTAATTAAATCACTTAACAATACACTTAACGAGTATAAAATAGACGGAGACGTAACCGAAGCTAAAGAAGCTGAAGAATTAATTACTTTATTTAGTGAATTTGTTGATCTTGGTTTAATAGCTAAAGACAAAAAACTAGGAGATAACTTACGTAGCGCTAGTAGAAGATTTTTACAAAATGTACCTGGCTTAGGTAAAATAGAGTTTAATAATGCTAATGATATTTTAAACTTTATAGCAGATTATAACAAGTCTATAAATAAAGGAAGACTTACTAGAGCTCAAAGAAACGCTGCAGAACAAGGTATAGAAATATCTGATGATTTAGATGCTGCAGGCCTAGAGTTTGACGAAGAAAGAGTAGTAGCAAAAGAAGCTGCTAATAAAGAACGTAGTCAAGCTAAAGATTTAGAAATAGAACAAGCACAACAAAGAAATGCATCAGCAGCTGAATTAGCTAGTTTATTTGAAGACGATGTTAGAAGATACATTACTAGCGGTAAATTTAAAATAGGTGAAACAGCTGTTAAAGATAATCCTAAAGTAGCAGGAACTAGAGATTTTGAAACAGGTCAAAGTGTTGAAGGTGCTGTAGAAATAGATGATATAGTTTCTGATATATTGTATTCTAAAAGAGGTGTAGTAGGTTTAGTGGAAGATTATTACAAAAAGTCTAAAGAATATAGAGATGCAGTTACACTAGGTCAATTTATAGGAGATTCAAGACGTAGAGATTTTTATAGAGCTACGGAAATAGTAGCACCGTTATTAGGTGTTCAGTCTCAAGAACAATTAGAAGAAAAACCTAAGCAAGATTTTAGTAAAGAAGAAAAGCAATCGTTAAGACAAAGTTTTATAGAGCTAGGTGACGATTTAGGAATGGAAGAAGGAGGAGAGTTTTATAATAAGGTTATAGAGAAGACTAAGAGAACGCTAGGAACTAGATTAGGAGATGTAAGCTCAGGAGCATTTTTAAAAGCTCTTAGAAAGTCAGCTATTGCTGATTTAGAAACAGAAGTTAAAAAAATAATGGGTACGCCAACAAGTGCTAAATATAAAAACTTTGTTGAAACTTACGTACCAGCTATATTAGCTAAAGCTCAGCAAACAACATTGAACAAAAGATTAAATGGACTTACTGAGCCAGTGATAGATCCAAAGACAGGTAAGCAAGCTAGAACACTTACGGAAGAGTCTAGAGCAGAAGGTTCAAGAGTTAAAGATCCATATGCTGGTAATCCTAAAAAACAATTAATACCAGGTTTAACAACTAAAGATTTAACTAACTTTTTTATTAACACAGCAAGACCTGACGCTAGAAGAAACTCGCTAGCTAAAGTAGCAGCTATTGAGTTTACAGAAGATGCTTTAAGACAAGTGTTAGACTCTCAAGTAGAAGATAGTTTTGGTAGACAGCCAGGTAGTGAAGGTTATGTACCTACTACACTATCGGAATTAAGAGCTGAAAAGTTTGGTAGAGATAATGTAGAAGCAGAAATAGCATTTATAGCTAGAGATTTAGGTAGAGGTGAAAATTATAGTTTTGCTAAAGATATAGTTTTAGAGCCAGACGAATTATCAGCTTTTATGTTAAAAGCAAATGAGCTAGTAGATATAGCTTATACCACTGGATATAGAGATGAAGATGGTAATTACAAGCCTGAGTTTCAAGAAGCGATAGAGGGTGTAGACGATAACATTGTTAAAGCTATAGACATGTTGCTAGAAGAAGATCCTATGCTAGAGCAAGGTGGTGAGTTTGTTAAAGTAAATAAAAAGTTTTTAGAAGAAACAGATGAAAAGCTTTTAAAACAAATTAACAACAAAGATCATATAATTACTAGTAAGAAAAAAGGTGAAAGAACTATAAATGAGCCAGCTGCAAAAAGTATGAATAACTTTGCACAAAGAGTTGTTAAAAGAATAGACTCAGGCTTGTTAAATGCTTTTAATTCTACTTTAGAGTTTTTAGGCTTTAGTAATAGATTACTAGATCCTGCTAAACAGAAAAAAGACGGAAGCGTTGGAGCTTATTTTACTGAGTTTTTAAAAGCTAAATCAGCTAAAGTTAAAAAGAAAAATAACATTGATAGCAACGCTGTTATACCTATGAATAAAGATTTTACAAAAGTAAAACAAATATTAACACCGCTACTTAGAGGCGGTAATATAACAAACAAATTATCTTTATTAAAAAACTCTGAGCAAACAATACAAGACGCAAACGTAGCTAACATAGAGTTGTTTAAAAACTTAATGTTAGAAATACAAGATGATTATCAAAACGGAAAACAAATAACGCCATTACAATTATTTCAGTTTTTTCAATTACAAACAGGTGTTGTTAAAGGTTTGAGAGCTTTAAGTGGTTTTGACTATGTGTATTTAATAGATGGTAATCAAGATATAGAAAGTTTTAAAAAGAAAAGGCTTAGTAAAGAAAACTTCCTTGAGTTAGATACAGAACAACAAGATGCTTCTATTCAAGAATTTATAGACGAGTTTCCAGAATTTAAAGCTAGATATGACTTAAGATTACAACAAAATCTAGATAAAGGTATGAGTTTGGCTGAAGCTAAAGTTCAGGCTGCGTTTGGTACTGGAACTTCTGCTTACATAGATTTAATAACTAAAGGAGAACATTTAGTTCCTAACTCTATAACTATGACAGAGTTGTTTCAAGGTATGTTAAAAGGCACATTAACAGATGCTTCATTAAATAAAATTCTATCTGGTCATACTCAATTTTTTGGACCTAACTACGTTATGGATCTTATAGATGCTAAAGGAGTAGAAGGTGGCCCAAAAATAGCTAAAACAAGTCAAGAAGGGATATTAAGACTTACTAAGTTTTTAAAGAACGAGGCTGGAATAAGCAATAATATATACTCTATAAATGGAGAAAAAGCTTACAAACAGATACTACAGAAAGAAATATTTGATAAAAAAGTAAAAGTATTAGACAAGTCTATAAGCCAAGCAAAAGATATAGATGTTGATCAATTAAAAAGCTCTGGTGTTTTAGAGGTAAATGAAGACATGACCATGGAAGAGGTTTTAAGTAAGGCCGCTACAATAGACGAAGCTTTAAGAATAGCCCGTGATCCTAATGCTCCTGTTAAAAAAATTAGAGTATTTGACTTTGACGATACATTAGCTACTAGTAACAACGTAGTTGTTGCTACATCACCAGATGGTACAGTTAGAGAATTAAATGCAGAAGAGTTTGCTGCTGAAGGATTTGATTTAAAAAGCCAAGGCTATGATTTAAATTTTGACGATTTTAATAATGTAACTGATGGAAGCCGTGGTCCTTTGTTTAATTTAGCTAAAAAAATTAGAAACTCTAGAGGTAATGAAGATTTATTTGTGTTAACAGCTAGAGCTCCAGAAGCAGCACCTGCTATTTATGAATTTTTAAAGTCTCAAGGTTTAGAAATACCATTAAAAAACATAACAGGTTTAGGTAATTCTACAGGTGAAGCTAAAGCTAACTGGATTATAGACAAAGCAGCTGAAGGTTACAATGATTTTTACTTTGCTGATGATGCTATTCAAAACGTATCTGCCGTAGCTTCTGCATTAAATGTTGTAGATGTTAAATCTCAAGTACAACAAGCTAAGGCAAGTCAAGCTAAAGATTTAGACTTAGACTTTAATGATATAATAGAACAAAAAACAGGTATAGCTGCTAATAAAGAATATTCTAAAGCTAAAGCGCAAGTAAGAGGATCTAAAAGAGATAAGTTTCAATTTTTTATACCTTATTCTGCTGAGGATTTTACAGGTTTAATATATCCATTATTAAGCAAAGGTAAACTAGGTGATTCACAATTAGCTTGGTTTAAAAAGAATTTATTTGATCCATTTTCAAGAGGTCAATTAAACTTACAGACAGCTAGATTAAATCTAATGCAAGACTTTAAAAAGCTTAAAGAAGATTTAAATGTACCTAAAGATTTAAATGAAGAAGCTGTAGATGGTTTTACTAATGAGCAAGCTGTAAGAGTTTACTTATGGACCAAACAAGGTTTAGAAGTGCCTGGTTTATCAAAAACAGATACTAAAGAATTAAATTCTATTATATTAAATAATCCTACTTTAAAAAGTTTTGCTGATCAGTTACTTACAATAAATAAAAGCCCATACCCTTCTCCATTAAAAGACTGGTTAGTTGGTAATATAACAACTGACTTAATGAGAGGTTTAAAAGAAACTAAAAGACCTGAATATTTGCAAGAGTGGCAAGATAATGTAGATATAATATTTAGTGAGAAAAACCTTAATAAGCTTGAAGCAGCTTACGGGGCTAGATATAGAGAAGCTATGGAAAACATACTTAAACGTATGAAGTCCGGAAGCAATAGACTGCAAGAAGGTAATAGACTAAGCAATAGAATATTAAATTATATTAATGGTTCTAATGCCGCTATAATGTTTTTTAATACTAGATCAGCCATACTACAAACAATATCTTCTATAAACTTTTTAAACTGGGATTTTAATAATCCTTTAAAAGCTGGCGCTGCGTTTGCTAATCAACCTCAATATTGGAAAGACTTTATGACTCTAATGAACTCTGACTTTCTAAAAGACAGAAGAAATGGTTTAAGAATAAACATAACAGAATCTGAAATAGCTGATGCTGCTAACACTAGTAAGAATAAAGCTAAAGGAGTTTTAAATTATATACTCTCTAAAGGTTACGCGCCAACTCAATATGCAGATAGCTTTGCTATTGCTTCAGGTGGAGCTACATTTTATCGTAACAGAATAAATGATTTAATGAAAAAAGGTTTTACAGAAGCCGAAGCCAAACAAAAAGCTATGGAAGAGTTCATGGAGAAGACTGAAGAAAACCAACAGTCTAGTAGACCGGATAAAATATCTCAGCAGCAATCAAGTGATTATGGTAGATTAATACTTATGTTTGCTAACACACCTATGCAGTATGCTAGATTACAGAAAAGAGCTATTCAAGATTTAACAAATGGTAGAGGAGATAGCAAAGCTAATGTAAGCAAAATAATATATTATGGAGTTGTTCAAAATATTATATTCAATGCTTTGCAGCAAGCTGTATTTGCTTTAGGTTTTGGTGATGATGAAGAAGATGAAAAGAAAAGTAAAAAAGCTCTTGACGTAGCTAACGGTATGGCAGATTCTTTATTAAGAGGATTAGGCGTTGCTGGTGCAGCTACCTCTGTAATTAAAAACTTTTTATTAGATATATATGAAAGATCAGGAAGAGATAGACCTGAGTATGTTGATTCTATATATAAGTTATTACAGTTTTCTCCACCTATAGGGTCTAAAATATCTAGACTTAGACAAGCAACATGGCAATTTGATTCTAAAAAAAGAAGACAACAGATGATGGACGAAGGTTTTAGTATGACAAACCCAGCTTTTTTAGCTTCTGCAAAAGTTGTATCTGCTACTACTAACATACCTTTAGATAGAATACTACTTAAGTATGACAACCTATCTTCAATAATGGATGAAGATACGGAGACATGGCAAAAAATAGCATTAGCTAGTGGTTGGCCTAAATGGACTTTAGAAACTAAAGCTCAGAGAGATCAAGAAGCTTTAGATTACTTAATAAAAGATCCTAAAGGTTATAAAGCTTGGGAACAAAAATCTATATTAAAACAATTTGGTTTAAAATCTTATGAAATAAAAAGGTTTAAAAACGAAGAGTCTAGAGTTAAAGAAATATTAAGACTACAGAGTGAAAACAATAAAAACTTTAAACCTTTAGAGTCAGATAAACCTGAAACTAGAGAAGAAAAAGCAGCTAGAAAAGCTGAAATATTAAGAAAAGCAATAGAAAAAAGATATAAATAAAATGGCTAGAACAAAAAAAGTAGTAAAAGACGCTTGTTACAAGAAAGTAAAAGCAGCAGTTAAAGTTTGGCCTAGTGCTTATGCGTCTGGCCAACTAGTGCAGTGTAGAAAAAAAGGTGCATCCAACTGGGGAGTAGGTAAAAAAGATTAAGATGTTTAGTAATTTTAATATAGAAAAATTTAAAAACAAAAAACCGCCTAAAGATAATTCATTAGAGACTTTTAAAGAGTTAAAAGAAATAAGTAAACTAAGAGATGATGAAGCTTTTGTTAAAGAAAATGATGATGTTGACAAGTGTTTTGCTAATATAGTTGGTAATGACAAAGAAATCTCAAAAATATCTCAAGCATCTTTGCCTGTAATTAAGAAGCTAAAAAATTATTTTAATAGACCTAGGCCTAAACATCTTGCTAAAAGTTTTGGAATTAAAATAAAAGATATTGAATTAAAGTCTATGAAAACACCTTCATATCCTTCAGGACATTCTACTCAAGGTTATTTGTTGGCTGAGGTTTTAAAAGATAAATATCCTGAAAAGTCTAAAGAGTTAGATAGAAAAGCAAAAGATATTTCTGATAGTAGAAACATAGCTAAAGCTCATTATAAATCAGATTCAAAACTAGGAAAACAATTAGGTTTAGAAATGTATAAATATTTAAAAAATGGCAAATAAAATAAAAGGAGGCGGCACCAGGAAAGTTTGTTTACCTGCTTCAAAAGTAAGATCAATGTCTAAAGAAGAAAGACAAAAGGTTGTTAATGCTAAAAAAAATGCTGCTTCAAGAGGTAAATACAGACGTAGTTCTAAAAGTAATGTAAAAGGTGCTCGTAAAAAAGGAGCAACTTTAAAAGATTGGTTTGATAAAGAAAACTGGATAAATGTAGCTACAGGCGAGCCTTGTGGCAAATGATAAGGAACAATAAAATACTGGGCACCATACCCAAAGTTCCTGTAACCAAAAAAGGGGATCTCATTACGAGGTCCCCTTTTTATTTGTGGAGAATATCAGAGTCGAACTGATGACCTCCTGCGTGCAAGGCAGGCGCTCTAGCCAGCTGAGCTAATTCCCCAACATAACTATTTACAGTATTCGCAAATACCGCCTAAACATAATGGACACATAATATTATTTATTTAAAATTTAAAACTAATTCCAACAGCTACAAAAAATCCACCACTAGCTATTGCTAATGTATTAGGATTTAAGTCAAACTGTGGTGCGTGTGGATGCCACACCATATACGAAGTCCCAGCTGTCATTAAGCTAAGACCTCCAATTATTGCTAACCTTTTCATGTTATTTCACAATTATCACCTGCACAAGCTAATTCTCCTGCAAGATCTGTTTCATCTTCTGTTTCTACAATCTTACTAAGATCAACATCTTTTAGATGTTTCATAGCCATATCATATTGTACTTTACTTATATCTTCAAATGGTGCTTGAGTATAAGTACCACCATCATAAGGTAATACAGATAAGCCATTATAATGATCTCTGTTTTCCCACATCCATTTTCCAGCTTGATCCCATTCTGTTTGCTTTAAACTAACAGTAGCTGAAACATTGTGAGTGTTAGATCCTTTCCTATGACCAGGTACAATCCACTCTTGAGCAACTTTCTTTATTCTTTCAAACAAATCAAAAGGTGATTCTAATCTTAATATAGAACCTTCAGGTGCTTTTTGTGGTATACTAATTACAGCAGTGTCATGAGGTCTAAAAA
>Ga0209603_1000779_pt1 | contig 36549 bp, 43 predicted proteins | sample COGITO_mtgs_1206_FD_184812 | JGI IMG/M metagenome (GOLD analysis project Ga0209603, IMG submission 184812) | Pelagic marine microbial communities from North Sea - COGITO_mtgs_120607 (SPAdes) (version 2) | ecosystem: Environmental > Aquatic > Marine > Epipelagic ... | reverse complement strand
TGTATATTCAAGCAACACACGGTTGTTGTGAGAATAGAGGCATTATGGCACATAGTAGTCTTACACAAACAAGTGTACTCAAAGGTGCATTTAAAACTGATCCTAGTACAAAGAAAGAGTTCTTTGATAATATTAAACTACAACAGGAGTTTGCACCAAGATGACGCTGATTGAGAAATTAATTTATGTCGCTGCTGCAATTATCTTTATTGCCGGCGTTGGCTTTTACTTACAGCACATTTGGAGTGATTGCTTGAATGAAAATAGTGTATTTACTTGTATGAGGATGTTAAACAAATGAAACTAAGATACTCAGAAGCATTTTATAGTGTGCAAGGCGAAGGTAAGTTTGTAGGAGTACCCAGTGTATTCCTACGCACCTTTGGCTGTAACTTCCGTTGTATGAACTTTGGACTTGGCAAGGATGAACCTAGTCGTGCAGAGAAACATGCAAACGGGCAAAGATACAACGAAGAAGTAAAAGCATTGATTGATGCAGGTGTACACAACACTACTAAAAAGTTTGAAGACCTGCCTATCATTCATACAGGATGTGACACTTATGCAAGTATCTATCCTGAGTTTAAACACTTGGTGCATGATCGTACTATTGATGAAGTAGTAGAACATTTACTATCACTTACTCCAGAAGGTAAGTGGACTATGGACAATGGACAAGATGTTCATTTGATTTTAACGGGTGGCGAACCGTTGTTGGCATGGCAACGTTTGTATATAGAACTATTTGAACACCCACGTATGAAGGATTTAAAAAATGTTACATTTGAAACAAACACTACACAACATTTACACGACGAGTTCTTTGACTATCTCAACAACAATGACGACATTACAGTCACTTGGAGTTGTTCCCCAAAACTTAGTGCTTCAGGAGAATCTTGGGAAGATGCTGTTAAACCTGCTGTTGCTAGTGAGTACAGCCTTGTTGACAATAGCAGCATTTATTTCAAGTTTGTTGTCGCTACTCAAGATGATTTTGCAGAAGTCGAAAGAGCTGTCAGTGCTTACCAGAGTGCCGGGCTACAATGTCCAGTATACCTTATGCCAATGGGCGGACGCAGTGAAGAATACAATCTCAACGTTAAAGAAGTTGCCGAAGCGTGTATGGAAAAAGGATGGCGATTTACCCCGAGACTTCACATTTCACTCTTTGGAAATGCGTGGGGCACTTGAATATAAAAACAAACAACATGAGCGGGCTATGAAAGCACCGATTAAGAACTTAGACGACAAACTAAGAAAAAAAGGACTAATATGAACTATATTTTTACTAGCGAAAGTGTTAGTGACGGACACCCAGATAAAGTAGCGGATCAAATCTCTGATGCACTTGTTGATGCAGGATTAAAGGCAGGTGACTCTACTACTCGTGTTGCTGTTGAAACACTTGTAACTACTAACCATGTAACGTTGGCGGGTGAAGTAAAGAACTTTAACGTAAGCAAAGACGAAGTTAAAGAGATTGTACGCAACAAAGTCAAAGACATTGGTTACGAACAAGATGGGTTTCATTGGAATAAACTAAACATCTACAATGAAATCCATTCACAAAGTGCTGACATTGCGCTGGGCACCGATGACTTTGGTGCTGGCGATCAGGGCATTATGTTTGGCTATGCCTGTAATCATACAGACAGTATGATGCCGGCGCCTATTCACTACAGTCACGAAATTCTAAAAGAACTAAAAAACATACGTAATTTAGATAGCATATTAGGACCAGATGCTAAATCACAAGTAAGTGTAGAGTACGAAGGTGCAAGACGTGAAGGCATTGTTAAGCGTATTGACCAAATTGTTATCAGCACACAACATATTGCTGGTGAGATTGAAACAGCAAGAATACTTGCAAAACAAGCAGCACATCATGCTTTAGGAGATTTAATTGATGAAAGAACTACATGGCATCTTAACCCTACTGGAAATTTCGTTATTGGTGGTCCTGACGGTGATGCAGGTGTTACTGGGCGGAAAATTATTGTTGATACTTATGGGGGTTTTGCTCCTCATGGTGGCGGTGCGTTTAGTGGCAAAGATCCAACAAAAGTCGACAGAAGTGCCGCCTACATGGCACGATGGCTCGCCAAGAATGTAGTAGCAGATGAAATGGCAGATTGGTGTAATATTCAGTTGTCATATGCTATCGGTGTTAAGCAACCTACTAGTATCCTTGTAGATAGTAACGGACACAATCGTAGCATTGAACAGTTTATTCGCAATGAAATTGACTTATCACCAAAAGGAATCATTGACAGATTTGATTTATTCAACTATACTAACTATAGTGATAACTGTATATATGGACACTTTGGTGACAAAGATGTACCGTGGGAAAGGATTGGATGGTAATGAAAAACTTTATTAAAAAAATAACAGGCATTACTGCTAAAGAAGAAGCACTGGCTGCTAAAGAAGAAACAATGGCAGCTGAAAAAGCTGCCATTGAAGCAGAACAAGATAAACTTTTAATGGCAACAGACCCTAAAACGTATGCTACTAAAAAAGGCGAACCGTGGGTTAATGTTCTTGATATGAAAGTTAATGATGATAATATTCGTAATGGATTTTTTGAACTTGACTGGAATGATTTGTTTATTGAACAACTTTTAAGCAACGGTTATGGTAGTGAAGGTGATGTGCCTGAGGAAGTAGTAGATAGATGGTTTAAAGACATTGTTTATAACATGCTTCAAGATGAAGGACTTGACACAACACGAAATGCCGGTTATATTAATGTAGTACCCCTAGCAAAAGGCAAAAGCGAAGTATCATGAGCACATATATTCTAGTAGACACAGCAAACACTTTCTTTAGAGCTCGGCACGTAGTACGTGGCGACATTGACACAAAAGTAGGCATGGCATTGCATATTACACTAAACAGTGTAAAAAAAGCATGGCGTGACTTTAATGCAGATCATGTTGTGTTTTGCTTAGAAGGTCGCAGTTGGCGTAAGGACTATTACGAGCCTTACAAGCGTAATAGACAAGTTGCACGTGATGCACTTACACAACGCGAACAAGAAGAAGATACAGCGTTTTGGGAGATCTTTGACGAGTTTAAGAACTTTGTTACAGAAAAGACTAATTGCACTGTTATGCAACACAAACAACTAGAAGCAGATGATCTTATTGCAGGCTGGGTACAATCGCATCCTAACGACAATCATATTATTATTAGTACAGACGGTGACTTTGCACAACTTATTGCACCTAATGTAAGGCAGTACAACGGCGTTGCTAACATGACTATTACACACGAAGGTTACTTTGACGACAAAGGCAATAACGTTGTTGATAAGAAAACACAAGAGCCTAAGCCTGCTCCGCAGCCTGACTTTATGTTGTTTGAAAAGTGTATGCGCGGTGATACTAGTGATAACGTGTTTAGTGCTTATCCTGGTGTACGCAAGAAAGGCACTAAGAACAAAGTCGGTCTTATCGAAGCGTTTGACGACAAGCGTACAAAAGGCTTTAACTGGAACAACATGATGCTACAACGTTGGACTGATCATAACGGTGACGAACATCGTGTGTTAGATGATTACAATCGCAATGTTGTACTATGTGACTTGACTGCACAACCTGCAGACATTAGAGAAATTATTGATACAACTGTAGCAAACGTAGAACCTAAAGACATTACACAAGTTGGTATGCGTCTTATGAAGTTTTGTGCTAAGTGGGATATGCAACGTGTTGCAGACCAGGCAGCAAGTTTTGCAGAACCATTACAAGCAAGGTATAACAAATGACTATTAAAGCTAAACCAGTATTAAAAGACAAGTTCTGGATTGTTGAAAACGAAGGTACACGAGTTGGTACCCTTAGTAGAAACGAAGATGGGTTTGTTGTTAGTCATCAAGGCAAAGTTGAGTTTTATAAAAGCGAAAATCAACTAGCAAAGACATATGGAAAAAACTTCCTAGTTGCTAATATTACAAAAGAAAACAAATCAACCTCACGTGAAGTACACGGATTTCCAACACGTACTACACCTTATAACAGTATGTATGATATTCAAAATAAGCTACCTTTGTTTACCAAAAGCGAAAAATCAAAAAGCGTATATTGTGCAGGATACTATCTTGTTAAGTTTAATGTCAACTGGCTTAAAAGTTATTGCCCAAAGATAATTACTATTGAGCGCAACGAATACTTAGGTCCGTTCAAAACAGAGATTGAAATGAAAGCAGCACTAAGCAATGTCAACAGAGCCACTTAATACACTGCCTATACAACAACTTATCCAAATGGTTAAGATTGCCGAGCAAAGTAGAGCAAAGGAAGTGCGGCTAGATATAACACAAGCAAAAATCTTAGCACTTACACTTGGTGAAGTTATGGCTAGGCTTCACGGAGATCTTGAAAAAATAATCGATGCAAAGATCGATAAACTTAACACAGATCAAGTTATTGAAATAAATATGGACTCAGGAGCCTGGTAAAAGAGATAAATATATGCGTATATAACTAAAGGATACGCACATGAGTAGACCAAAGCCAAATGTACTGTTAGAGTACACAAACAAAAATACTTACAAATGTGAGCAAGTTCTTGACGCAGAAGCTATTTGGGCTGTGTTTTACCAAGATAAACCTTTTAACTTAAAAAGCTCAAATGCACTCACTAACTATCCGGGCCCTAAGTATAAGAAGACTAGTTTTTCTAACCCTGGACATGCACATAACCTTTCAAAAAAGTTGAATGACATGTTTAACACATCTGATTTTTCAGTATATATGCTATCCGATGGCGAAAAGTTATTTGACTGATAAAGTTACATACACCAAGCTGTTCCTAAAAGAACTAGGAAAAAGCTATAATGATATAAATGTAAAAGAGTTTATGCCGCTTTGGTGGCAAAATACTCGTGCAAAAGACAGCAGTGGATTAAGACTCACCGAACAAGGGTTTGATGTTATAAACGAGATTGGTATAACAACATACGACATACCGTATCCAAGAGATTTACCCTTAACAACTCAAATCATTATACATCTTGATCGTTTTATTGACTGTCCGTATTATCTTACTAATAGAAGTATTACTGTAACAAACGAAAAGAAAGCAGTCGAACTAGGACTGTTTAGTGGCGACTTACGCAAATACGGCTTAACAAAAGCCATGAATCGTTCAAAAAACGGTTGACTCCTGCTGATTATGTGCTATATTAAGGTATAGAAAGACATAATAGGAGATTAAACTATGTCAGTAATGTGTCCACACTGCCACGAACAAAAACCAGCAGGTGCTCGAGTTTGTTCAAAATGTACTCGTGAAGTAACACCCGGTGATCAAGCCGCTCATAATGGATTGATTATCCTGATTTGGATTGTAGCAATTGTTGGCTTTTTTGCACTAACAGGTGGTTGACAATACTCAAATTCCATGCTATAACTGTTATATAGAAAATACTGTAAAAATAAGGAATACATCATGTCAGAAGCACGTACACTTAGCCCTAACAAAGCAAAAAACAGCCTTCGAGTTGCTATGCAAAAGAAGCGTCCTATTTTTCTTTGGGGCCCTCCAGGCATTGGTAAGTCTGATATTGTTAAACAAATTACAGATGGATTTACTAAATCACATCTAATTGACATTCGTTTGAGTCTTTGGGAACCTACAGACATTAAAGGTATTCCGTACTTTGACAGCAACTCAGGTACAATGGTTTGGGGTGCACCTAGCGAACTGCCTACAGAAGAGTTTGCAAAGGCATACGACAACATTGTATTGTTCCTAGACGAAATGAACTCGGCGGCGCCTGCTGTACAAGCGGCAGCATACCAGCTGATTCTTAACCGTAGAGTAGGTACTTACAAGCTGCCAGACAATGTAATGATTGTTGCGGCTGGTAACAGAGAAGCTGACAAAGGTGTTACATATCGTATGCCTGCTCCGTTGGCTAACCGCTTTATCCACATCGAACTTGCAGTATCTTTTGATGATTGGTTTACTTGGGCTGTTAACAATAAAATACACCAAGACGTAGTAGGCTACCTACAGTTTGCTAAACAGGATCTATACGACTTTGATCCACGTAGCGCAAGCCGTTCGTTTGCTACACCTCGTTCGTGGTCATTTGTAAGCGAGTTGTTAGAAGACGACATCGACGACAATACTACTACCGACTTGGTATCAGGTGCAGTTGGAGAAGGGTTAGCTCTTAAGTTTATGGCACACCGCAAGATTGCAGGTTCGTTGCCTAATCCAACTGACATCTTAGCAGGCAAAGTCAAAGAACTAAAAACACAAGAAATCAGTGCTATGTACTCATTGACAGTATCATTGTGCTACGAACTTAAAGAAGCAAGTGACAAAAATGACAAGAAGTTTGACGACAAAGTAAACAACTTTTTGCGCTTTGCAATGGATAATTTTGACACAGAATTAGTTGTTATGGGTATCAAACTTGCACTTACACAGTATTCATTGCCAATTGATCCTGATGAAGTAGAGTGCTTTGACGAGTTCCACGAGCGGTATGGCAAGTACATCAAAGCCGCACAATCGGTATAAAATGGTATATAGTGGGCACTTAGGTGCTCACTTTTTCTTTATTACGGTTGACAATGCCAGTAAATATGCTATAATATTATTGTAACAACGGAGAACGATAATGCTAGATTTTATGCCACAGTATGTAGCTATGCAGATGTCTGCTAAAAAGACTCAAAGCAAACTTAAAAATTGGGAACCCGATCCAAACATTACTCCAGAAGCACTAGAGTCGATGCGAGTTGAAGTGTTGGACCGTATTATTACTGCTCGCGTAGGTCTACTATTGCGTCATCCGTTCTTTGGCAACATGGCTACACGTTTAAAGATTGTTGCTGCCGATGAGTGGCTAGGTACTGCCGCTGTAGACGGACGCAACCTGTACTACAACACGCAATTCTTCAATGCAATGAATAACAAAGAAGTTGAGTTTGTTCTTGCACACGAAATCCTACACATGGTGTACGATCACTTAGGCAGACGCGATTATCGTAATCCTATGCTTTACAACATTGCAGCCGACTATATTGTTAACAACTTACTTGTGCGTGATCGCATTGGTGTTAAACCTAGCATTGTTGATTGCTTCCAAGACTTTAAATACGAAGGTTGGTCCAGTGAAGAAGTATACGACGAGTTGTATGAAGAAGCTAAAAAGAATGGCGAAGAAGCTATTAAACAACTCGGTGAAATGCTAGACGAGCACCTTGATTTAGAAGGCAAAGATGGCGACGAAGGTGATAGTGACGAAAACGGCAAAGGCAAAGGCAAAGGTCGTCCTAAGTATAGCAAAGATGAATTAGATCAGATCAAAGACGAAATCAAAGAAGCTATGATTCAAGCTGCCAGTGCTGCCGGTGCAGGTAATGTACCAGGCGAAGTTGCACGTATGATCAAAGAGATGACTGAATCTAAGATGAATTGGCGTGAGCTACTTCGTCAACAAATCCAAAGTACTATTAAAAGCGATTATACATTTAGTCGTCCATCACGCAAAGGACAAATGAGCGGTGCTATTTTGCCAGGAATGGCATTCCAAGACACCATTGATTTGTGTATTTGTTTGGATATGTCAGGCTCAATTGGTAATGTACAGGCAGCTGACTTCCTAGGCGAAATCAAAGGCATCATGGATGAATACCAAGATTACAAAATTAAGCTATGGTGCTTTGACACTAAGGTGTACAACGAGCAAGATTTTAGTGCAGACGGTGGCGATAGCTTAACTGACTATGAAATTATGGGTGGTGGTGGCACCGACTTTATGGTTAACTGGACTTACATGAAAGACAATGATATCCAGCCCAAGAAGTTTATTATGTTTACAGATGGGTATGCTTGGGACAGTTGGGGTGATCCGGATTGGTGCGAAACTATCTTTATTATCCACAGTCACCATGATAAAAACCTTGAAGGGCCATTTGGACTCACAGCACACTATGACGAGGCTGCCGCTTGAAACTTAAAAATCCTAATCCACTAGACGTATTAAAAATAAGGCGGGTGAAATTTTGTCCGCCGCATTTTAGTACTACACAAATTGCTCGCAGTTATAACTTAGATAAAGTTATATGCGAATGGATTATTGACAACCTATCAGGACGGTATTATTTTGGTAGTACTATCAAGTTAGACGAAGATAAAAACTTTACACAGATGTATCAAGTTGGGTTTGAAAGTGCAAAGGAACTTAGTTTCTTTATGCTTGCTTGTCCACATTTGAAATACAACTAAAAAACAGGTTATAAGTAAATATACAAGGAGTAAAATATGACCGAGAATACACAAGCAAATGAACTAAACATTCAGGATTTAGCACTAGCAAGAGCAGTAATTGAGCTTGCTACCGAACGCGGTACATTTAAAGCTAATGAAATGGCTAATGTAGGTGCGTTATATAATAAATTGGATGCGTTTCTAAAAGAAGTAGAAGCACAAGCTAAAGCAGCACAAGAAGGTGCAAAGGCGGCGGCGGCAGAAGCACCAACAACGCCAGCGGAGGAAACAACAGATGGCTCTTAAACATGTAGGCAGAGTAGCTGCCAATAGACGTAAAGTAATTGTAGCATACCGAGTTATTCCAGGTGACCCTGATAACTGCTTGGTTGTACAAACAGAAAACCTTAGTGCAGACGAACACGATGCATTGATCAGAGTTGTTGAATCAGCAGCTGGACAAGAAGCATATGAGTTTGCAGAAGCAATGGCTCGTGCATATTTGCCAGATGGACGTAATATGTTGGCAGGATTTCAACAAACAGGCAAGTTGAGAAAAGTTCCAACTGATGTTATTGAAATGACGCCAAACGGAAATACCAACATTGCTCTTAATGTACTAAACAGTACTATTGCGGAACAAAAAGGTGTTACAGTAAACGACTTGGCACTTAAAGGCCCAGGTGGTCAAACTGCACCACAAGCCGAACTTGCAGCAGAACCAGCAATTAATGCCACTGAGATTTATAATTCACCAGTGGCAGAAGAACTGCTAGGCGAACCAGCAGTACTCGATGATAATATGCTTGCTTCACAATATCGTTCACAAGCAGATCGCTTGAGCAAAGAAGCTGCCGATCTACGTAGACAAGCCGAAGAATTAGTACCAACTAAGAAGGCTGTTGTTAAAAAACCTGTTACAAAAAAAGCTACTGCCAAGAAGACAGTAGCCAGTGACTGATAAAAGCAAGGACGAATATTGGGAAGAAATCCTAAATGATATTGATATGGATTTCATCCCAATAGAATACATTACTACTGTAGTCGTTGGATTTAATGATGGTAAAGAGTGGGAAATTGATATAACTAAAAGCAAACAGCAAACAACTGATGTAGAAACTGTTCTTGAAGACTTTTTTGAAGAATACGAAGACACAATTGAAACTGTTGATTTTAGATTAGATACTGCACGTCTAAAAGCAGATATTGGAAAGAGAACACACAGATTTCTTAAAGTAAACAAATAGTTTCTTGGTACATCGGATAAATATATAAAACAAGTACCAGGAGACTATTAATATGGCTTTAAAGCTAAGACGCGGAACGGAAGCAAACAGGACTAGTATTACGCCAGCCGAAGGCGAACTAATATACGTTACTGACACTAAAAAACTATATTCAGGGGATGGCACAACTGCTGGCGGTGTATTAGTCACAGGCGGCGGTGGCGCAGATATTCCAGGTATTGATGACAATACCACAGCCGGTGCAGTATTAACACTAGGCGACTTAGTCATTGCTATTGATGCAGATCTAAGTATTACTGGATACGAAATCAACGGCGATGGCGACATCGATATTACAGGCAATATTACAGCTAGTGGTGCAGGTACTGGCATCATAACAGCAAGTAGTTTTGTAGGTGATGTAACTGGTAACGTTATTGGTAACGCATCAGGCGCACACACAGGTACGCTTGATGGTGATATGACAGGTAGTGTGTTTGCGGATGATAGCTCAATAATAATTGATGCAGTTAATAACACTATTAACACTTCTACAATCCAAGCTACTAATAATATACTCAAAATAACTGCTCAAACATCAGGAGCAGAAAACTCTGCAAGGATTATTGGTGATGAAGCATCGACGTCATTTAGATTCCAACGTTCTAGTAGTAGTGCATTGGCTGGAACAACAGATATATTAGGTCAGATTAACTGGGAAAGAAATGGTTCAGATGGATTACAATCTACTATTTTACAACTTGGGTATCCTAACTCTTGGTTATTAGCAGTTGATGATTCTGGTACATTTGCTACAGATAAATTTATAGCATTTACTGACAGTAAGTTTGGTATTGGTATTACTTCACCAACATCAACATTAGATGTTGTTGGCGATATTAAAATCGGTAGCTTTACAACAGCAGAACGTGACGCACTAACAGGTGCAAACGGTATGATGTTGTATAATAGTACAACAAACCAATTAGAATCATACGAAAACGGTGCTTGGGGCGCTACAGGAGGCGCTGGCGGTGGTAGCATTGGAAACTTTACTTTTGCTTCTAGTGTTGTTGACACAGATGATTCGAGTGGTATTGTTATTACACCAGCTGTAACAATGAGCAGCGATCTAACAGTAGAAAACGATCTAGTAGTAAGTAACACTGTAACAGCAGGTAAGTTTGTATCAACTGGTACAGAAACACCTGAAATTAGCGCAAGTGCTAATTTAAATTTAACAGCAGGCAATGCTGTGGTAATAACAAGTTCGCCACTGCGTATGGCAAGTTTTACTACAACTGAAAGAAACGCATTAGCAGCCCAAAACGGTGACATTATATATAATACAACGGATAACAAATTCCAAGGGTATGAAAACGGTGCATGGGCTAACTTAATCTAAGGGGGCTTAAATGAGCGAAAAAGAATATATTGTCACACTTAAATCAGGTGTTGACTACGATGCATTTAATGCAGAAATGATTGCAAACACAGGAGCAGGAGATATTCCTACCCGTGCAGTAACAGTGGCAAACGCAAGACCATTAAGTCAACGCAACACACACTATAGCTTAACTGATGCAGAAGCTACTACATTGCGTAGTGACGTCAGAGTTGTTGATGTGCAGATTCCTCCAGAACTTAGAGATGATATTGAAATTGGAAATAATGCACGGGTTACTGATACGTTTAGAAAGACTAGTGCTATTACCGCAGCTGATCTAAACTGGGGTAATGCTAGATGTGTTGTCAACGAAGACTTATGGGATAGCGGTACAACTAGTATAACAGCAGACTTTCCGCATACACTAACAGGACATGGCGTTGATGTTGTAATACAAGACTCGGGCATACAACCTGATCATATTGAATTTACAAACGAAGCGGGTGTAAGCCGTGTTAAACAAATTGACTGGTATGCAGAAAGCGGAGTAAGTGGTACACAAAACGCAAACCATTATAGAGACTACAATGGACACGGATCGCACTGTGCCGGTACTGTAGCAGGTCGTACATTAGGTTGGGCAAGAAACGCTGACATATATAGTGTAAAGGTTGGTGGATTAGAAGGCGCAGGCGATAGCGGCGGAATTAGTGTAGGCGATTGTTTTGATGTTATCAAAGGATGGCACAACAACAAGCCAGTGGACCCTAAGACTGGATTTAAGCGCCCTACAGTAGTCAATGCTAGTTGGGGATATAGTGGAACACGTACTACTGACCCTACTGCTATAACCTATAGAGGCAACAGTTTAACACCAGGAACCAACGGTGTAGTAAATAGTGACGCAGATTGGAATACATATTTTGGTATCATTCCACAGTACTATAGTTTCGGAACCGCTAGAAGACTTAATGTTAGAGTAGCAAGTGTAGATGCTGACGTTGAAGAATGTATAGCAGCAGGCATACACTTCTGTATAGCAGCAGGTAATAGCTTTTGGTACATCGATACCGCTACAGGCGACAATTGGAATGATACAATTACTGTAGGCAATGGCGCAGAAACTCCATATAGAGGCAGCAGTCCATATACCACCGATGCATTTATGGTTGGTAATATAGATACTAGCTACCAAGGATCATTAGAACAAAAAGCAGAATCAAGCTGCCACGGTCCGGGAGTAGATATTTTTGCACCGGGTACAAGTATTATGAGTTGTGCTAGTACAGACAAATCAGGTGCATGTGATTTAACAGATGGCACTCAAGCAAGTGTAAGTACCGTACAATCGCCTATTGCAGGTTCGGGTGCTACAGACGAATACATGAAGATATCAGGTACTAGTATGGCGTCTCCGCAGGTAGCAGGAATGGTAGCAAGTGTGCTTCAAGCCAATCCAGGCATGACACCTGCACAAATGAAAACATACATTCATAACAATGCTACACAAGATTTGTTGTTTACTGATACAGCATCTGGCAGTAGTCCAGTTACACATGCTTTTGTAATTGATGCTGCTAACGGCACAAGTGATTATACATTCAATAGTGCCACAGACCGCAGTGGTGCTGTAAGTGGCAATGATCCAGCAATTACTATATACGAAGATGATACAATTACACTTACAAATAACACCGGCGCTCATCCGCTGTATATAAAATGGCAGAGTTCAACCGGCACAGGCGATATTGTAAGTACACCGGCTGCAACAGGACAAGGTCCTACAAACGGCACAGTTAGTTGGACACCTACAGTACCAGGTGTATATTACTATCAGTGTAGTGCGCATCTAGGAATGAACAATACTATTACAGTTTTGCCTAAACAGCAATGGGGCGATGACGATAGCATTACTAGAAGTCCTAACAGAATACTTTATTCACCGTTGTGGAAAAGTAGTGAAAGTATAGTTATGAAAGGTTCTATAACAAGGACTTAACAGTTTACTCAAACAGTGTTTCCAAAGCGTAAAAGTTCAATAGCGTCTGGATTACGCACTAGTGGAATACAAATAAACTATATACAAAAATGGGATAGAGGTTGACACCTCTTCCATACCATTATATAATAAAATTATGAAAAAAATAGCAATTACAGGTGCAGCTGGCTACATAGGAAGTCATTTATCTTATAAGTTAAAAGAACTCGGTTATGCAGTATTTGCTTACGATTATAACTTTAAACAAAATAATATAAGTTTTGTTGATAAAAAAGTTGAATGGAATATTTCAACACCGATACATCCATCAGAAGTTGATGCGGTTGTACATTTAGCTGCAAAAACCAAAGTACATTACAGTGTAACTCATCCGTATAGTTATTATAATACTAATATAATCGGAACAGCAAATGTTATTGATTCTTTTAAAACTAATCATTTTATAAACTGTAGTTCAGGATGTGCGTTCAATCCATTAAGCAGTCCGTATGCTTTAAGTAAAAAAGCAGCAGAAGATATTGTTAAAGAAAAAAGTAATAACTTTACAAATTTAAGATTTTATAATGTAAGTGGAAATGCAGGGTTTTTTAAGTTTGATGACGAACGTTACCATTTAATACGTAGAGCTGCTGCAACTGCAAACGGTCTTTATAATTTTATGTACATATACGGCGACGACTACGATACTAGAGACGGAACATGTATACGAAACTACACACATATATCCGATATAGTTAGTAGTATTATACGATCAATTGAGCACGGGCCCATGAATACCGATTACGAGTGCCTAGGAACTGTTGAAGGGTATACTGTGAATGAAGTTATAGATACTATGAAAACTGTAAGTAATGTAGACTTTCCTGTAGTTGTTGAAAAAAGAAGGTTAGGCGATACTCCAATCAGCACAATGCCAACAAAAAGTATTTTATTCAAACAAGAAAAAACATTAATCGATCAGTGTATAAGTGCATTGGCAGCTGAACAACGACCTCGATAATACAATACTCCGTTAAAGTTTAATACTTCATCAAATGTATTCATCCAATCATTGTTAATAGAAGTTGGTCCTTTAACATGTAATAATCCATTTACTATTTTCCAATCACAGTAAAATACATCGCCTAATATTGTTCCTTTGTGCAAACTGTTCTTATATGTGTACACTTTTTCTAAACTATCAAATGTTGTGTTAATAGTAATCGGACCTATTTCGCTCATTCCCCAGTTAGGCTGAACAACTGCTCCTTTGCTTACAAATGCTTCTATCATTTCCCATGTTACAGGATCACTTCCACCTAAAATATGTTTACCTGACAAATCGGCAGTTTGAAAGCCTTTAGTATTCATTAATGCTGCCATTTGTGCAGGAGCAAGGAATGTATGTGTATAATCATTAAAATCTTTTAAAAATCTAAATGCATTAAACTGCTGTACCTTAAAATCAGCACCTATACTGTAAGCAGGAAGCGTCTGTGTAAGCAATCCACCTGCGTGGGTCATACGTGTTACTGTAAGCACTCTACTGTGCTGTGTAAGCTTCTGTGCGTCAATAGCAACCTTAATGCAAGCTCGTAAGTTGTCAGGTGTCCTATAGATCTTTTTAGGATCTCCTGTAGTGCCGCTACTACTTATAGTTGTGCCATTATTTAAAATATCATCAAAGTTCATTTATCACCTTTAATAAGTTAGGATAATACACTTCGTTAAAAAAATGTTTAGTTGCTTGATGTACATCAGTTATATTTAATCTATCAGCATAAGGATGCCAGGTCCATATTTTATTAGATTCTTTTTTCTTACAGCTATCATTAATAAAACTTGCAAGTTCTAATGCTTGTTTAAAACTAGTTATGTTACCTTCGTCATTTCGTAGCCAGTCTTTTGGTCCAATCATGGCATATCCGTAATCTTGTTTATTTTTTTCTATATCTGAAAGAATAGCATACTTGTTATTTAAATCTCTAAGATACAACGGAAAAGCAGTAACACTGTCAATAAACTTATATCCTTCTTCCTTCCAAAAACTTACAAAATCATAAACATCTTCAACATTATCTTTTGGTAATCCTACTATATAAAAACAGTTAATAAATACATCATTGTTCCATATTTTTTTTGCTATTTTCATTCCGTTAATTTTGCGTTGGCGGCTTCCTTTTTTTATAACCTTAGATGTTTCATCATTCCATGTTTCAAGTCCGTGCATAGCTGCTCGAACTCCGATGTCGTATATCAGTTGTGCTTGTTCAGGATGTGCATCTATTAAATCAAATCTTATATAAGCCCAAAATGTTGGGCGGAATGGTAATCTATCTATAACAGTTTTAATCTTAACAAGTTTATCTGTATAATCATTAAACGTATCATCTATTATACTATATCTAGTTATTCCGTATTTGTTATAGTTATCCATTAGTTCTTGGTATAACACATCTTCGTATTTCATAAAATCACGAGTGTTTTGTCCTTTATGAGGATAGTTGCAAAACGTACAGTTAAATATACATCCGCGACTAGTTTCTAATCCTAATATTTCATCAGAATGGAGAACATCTGTATTTACAAACTGAGTCAAAGAGTTGTTAAAATCAAACTTTCCTTCGTTGGCTTTTTTATCCCAGTCTATTATTTTTTGACAGCTATTGCTATTTAAAAAATCTATAATCTGATTTTCACTATGCCCAATAAAGATATGATCGTAATCATCGTCTAAAAACTCATAAGAAAATGCGCCGCCGATGGTTAATTTATAAGAGTTGCTATATTTGTCTAACACACTTCTGAGTTTGCTGGTAGAAAATAACTGATCGCGCTGAAAACCAAACCAAGTTGAACTTACCCCAAACATTACTGTATTATTGTCTACGACTTTTGAAATAATTTTTTCAAACTGTTCTATATTCATCAATGATGCATAATCAATTACAAATGCAGAATATCCGTTTTTACGTAACTCAGTAGCCAATCTATAGACGCCAATACCTCTCGATAGTTCTCCAATAACCGGAATATTATTAAAAAGTATTACATCATACATTAAAATCTCCTAGAGATTGTATTCTTTTATCTTGTTGTTCGATCCAGTTACTATATACATATCGCAAAGGATCATCAGTTGATACATCGCATGTACTACATTGCTTAGTGCAACGTCTATTTCCTTTTACTAGCTGTTTGCTATACTTATTGGTTATGTTTTTATATATTGTTTGTAAAGTTTCATTATACACACTACCATATGTTGCCTTTTCAGTCCAGTCATGACAACATAAGTTAATTGATCCATCCCAATCTATAAACATTCTATTTAATGGTATATAACACGGAGCATTATTTTTAGCAATATACAGAGCACCTGTCCTATTTGTAATATAGTGTTTTTGATTAAAAATAGGATTGTCAGTTCCTTGACCCGTGTCGTAAGTTTTGTAATAACGTACATCCAAGTAGTCTGCAAACATATTTTTTAAAGTATTATATTGGGTTTCGTCATCATATAAACTAATAGTTACACTATGATTTCCACTGTTAAGATCTAATATGTTATCTAACTCATCAATATATTGCTCAAGTCTATCTCCGTTTGTCATTATACGAATTTTAAAATCTTTAGCAAATATAGATACGATATTTAAAAAGTTTGGATGTAGAAGAGGTTCACCTCTTCCTACAATATGAATAGTATCAACAAACCCCATTGCTTGATTTTGTATCCGTACAGCAGTTTCTACACTCATATTTAAGTTTAGATTAGGATAGCCGTGTGCTCTAGGACAAAAACTACATTCTCTATTACACAACTCTGTAATATTTATTTCTATAAAATGCGGAGTTATGGTCATTATAATTTCTTTAAAATAATAAGTTTATTATCATATGTATTGCAATATTCTAACTCGGGGATATCTTTTAGAATAGTATTATCCTTGTGTATAACATCTAAATACAACCCGCCGGATACTAAGTTTTTTATAGCATAATCTAACCCAGCCTGTTTACTTGTTTTGTTACACTTCCAAGAACCGAGCCCATTGTAAAAAAGACAGCAAGATATAGGATGATCGTTATATATTTTTCTAAAATCGCCATATATAATACTACTATCATTAATATATTGTTCTATATCAAACCCTATACAACAATCTTTACCAAATATCTTTTGTAATACAAAATACATATCACCATTCCAAGTGCCTGCTTGTACAACTTTACCAGTTGGGATAGTATACGTAGATAGCGTAGTTTCTAGATTTTCTTTAATCCAAAGTGCCCATTTATCAAAAATTAAAGATTCTTCTTTATAAAGAAAATCCATATATCGAGTACTTTGATCTACAAAATCTATATTACTATTTGTATCAAGTTTCATATTTTTCTAAACTTCTATTAATAATATTATTAACTCTTATAAATTCTACATTAGTATGCAAGTCATTTATATTATCAACTCCGACGTATGTACATACACTACGTAATGCACCTTTTATCTGATTGGTTACGTCAACTATACTACCTTGGACAGGTACTAACAAGTCTCTACCTTCATTAGGACGATATTCTTGTTCGGTTGGTCCTGTAAGATTATACTGCTTATTACTACCTAATCCAAAAAAGTTAACATATTTTTTGCCATCAATTTCAACTATATTATCACATTCTTCACTTTTACTGACCATGCCAGCAATCATTACAAGATCGGCACCAGCTGCAATAGCTTTACACACATCACCACTTGTTACACAGCCGCCGTCAGCGATAACTTTAACGCCAAGTTTTTTTGCAGCGGCTGCAACTTCTAGCACTGCACTAAACTGAGGGATGCCAACACCAACTTCACTACGAGTTTTACATGCAGCGCCAGGTCCAACGCCTACTTTAATAAAATCTGCGCCGGCGGCAACTAACTCTTCTAGTACAAGTGTATTACATATATTTCCTGCTACAACCGGAATGTTAGGAAATGCCTCTTTGTAAAGTTTTATTGTTTCTACCATGCCTTCTACATTAGCATATACATTTGCAATATCGACATTTATATAACCGTATTCTACTCGACTACATACTTTAATGGTTTTTTCTTTATCCCATTTTTGTACGCCACTTGTAATGCCTACCAATCGAGGTTTTTTTAGATTAGAAAAGTTTTCTAAGTGTTCTTGAGCAGTGTATTCTTTATGTAAAAATACAGGAATATTATGCTCAGACATAATATTAGCAATCTTATAAGTACCCAAACTTAACATATTTGCGATTACAACTGGGATAACTTTATCACTACCTATATCCATTTTAATATCAATCATTTTCCTTGTTAGAGGAATTTTGCTTGGTTTTGGATTAATTAGTACATCGTTATAGTCGAGAAAAATATTATTCATTATAAACCTGTAGAATATTCTTGTTTTTTTAATTCATATTCAGCAATAAGCATTTTGGTTACTGGTCCAGAGCGTTGTGTTTCTGTTACGCCGCCGCTTGAACTTGTAATAAAAACTTCATCAGCTTCGTTAAACTCTTTTACTGTAATAGGACCTCTTATTACATCTACAATGTCTTCAACTACGCTCATTGTAATGCCTTTTAATACGTTTTTATCAGCTGTATAAACTTTACTGTCTTTTACAATACCAACATTAAATCCCGGACCTTCGGTTACGTTGCCATTGATGTCTACAAGCACTGTAGTATCACTGCCTATAGGTCTGTTACGTTGGCTCATAGTTAGTTCAATCCAAGCCATATTTTTGTATTCTTGACCATAATAGTCGTCACTAACTCTATATGTTGTTTCATCTAAAGCAATGTTTACAACAGGCTTTGCTCCAATAGGGTAGCTCGGTTTAATATATATAGCAAAATGTGTTGGGCAGTTTTCTAGGTCTCTCGGATTTCCGCTTGGAGGGAACCCTCTCCAAGCCAGAAACCAAACAAATGCGTTATCAATTGGGTTACGTCTGGCAAGTTCTTTTATTATTTCAAGAGGATCAACATCCGGAATAGTAAGTCCATACCGCGTTGTACTGTTTTTAAAACGTTGTAAATGCCGTTCATAACAAAATGCGCTGCCGTCATATACTGGCATAACATCATAAGTAGCATCGCAATGAATAAATCCAAAGTCAAGTATACTTGGGCCTATTTCTCTTAAAGGTTTATACTCACCATTTTTGTATGCTATTAAATCTAATACGTTAATCATCAAAGTGTACCTTTTTAAGTTGGGGGTCGTCTGGAAGTTTTTGTTTGAGTGATTTTAGACGATTAATACGCCATTCGAGTAATTTAAAGTCTAACACCCACGGAAATATTGCATGAATAAGACTTCCGATAGTGACTGCTAACAAAAAGAAAAACTCTTTCATAGCAAGTATAAAATGCCACCAATATCCGGCATTTGGTTTTTGAGCGTTTGATGCAGCTTCGGTCAAATGAGTTTTATTAATCCACATAGTTGTTCCTTATTAATGCTCGTTTTTTGTTGTATATTTTAATATTTAGTTTCCATATTGACTGATATACATCGTATATGATCATATCATCAATGTGTGTTAGTATTCCTTGTTTTGCAAGCAACCCCATAAGTCTATGATTGCGCGATGCTTTTCCATTACTATTATCATATGATATATTTGTTGTAATAAATAAGTTTTCACTATTACAAACTTCAATAAACTTAGGTATCATTTCTCGTTGAGTAATACTATTCCAATCGCTTTTACTCAGTCCTTTAAATGTATCGTGATTTGGAAGTTCGCAACCTCTAAACAATATCCTCCAAGGGTTTTTATAAAATCGATTTAACTGTATAAAAGGATGGCAACCTGCAACTGCTATTATTTTATTATCATTAACAGCACAAAAATATTTTCCAGTTTTTTGACACCATTCTAAACGCATTGCTTCAATGCTAGAATTATTATTATACCCTAAAGTTGCACAACTGTTACAAAACTCTTGTAACATATCCAAGTGTTTATCTTCAATAAGTTCTATTTTCATATTCCAGGGTCCGGCGTGTGTCTTCCAAGTTTACTGTTGCTCCACAAACTTATTAAATACCCAGTCTGATGGTTCTTTCCCATAATAGTAACAAACGGTGGTAAAAAGTTAAAATAGCAGGTGTTATAATCAGTATAATCAGTAAGTTCATAACCAATAAAGCAATCTATTGTTGCATATTTGTCAAATAAAGTAGTGTCAGATAGTACACTTTCTGTTATTTTTTTGCATTGGTCATCTCGCCATACTATTATGCTAGAATTAACTCGAGTTCCCCAGAGCTTGTGCCAGTTTTCTTTAAAGTTTGTTTTCCACCACATATCAACAATCCAAGGTTTATTGCCAGGCAATGTAGTAAGGTATTTTAAATCTTCATTTACCTGAGCATCTAAATCTAAAAATATATTAGTTCCTTTAAAATATTGATTAAAGTCTGTAAACAAATATAGTTTAGGACGATCCCACATCTGGGTTTTAAAGTTTAAATGATCTTCAATATAATCATTAAAGTTTAGATTACTGTGTGTTGGCATATTTAATGCAACAATATTTTTATCTAATCCTACATTGTCGTCAGTTACACAATAAAACGTAAAATCAAAAGTACATTTTTCTTTACATTCATTGTACACCCTATTAGCATAATCAGAAGAATATTTTGTTCCCCATTTAATTGTAATAATATTAATCATTTATTATTCCTTTAAATAAAGTTATTTCTTCTAGTGTGTAATCTTTGTCAATAATCCATTGTATAATTTCTGCAATGTCAGATGCTTTAATACTATCATTATTAATATAGCCTGGATTGATACATGTTACTTTACATTTTCCGTTAAGATTGCAATACGATGTAAAAGTTGATAATATGTTTTTGTTTAACCCATAATCCGATTTAATAAAATCTTTAGCATGACTTCCTATATTAATTATTTTTTTGTTAGGATTGTTTTTCCATATTTTCCATAACTCTTTACATAGTAAATATTGTTGATTATCATCATACGCATTATTAATTAATATATCATAATCTTTAACTGCGTTAATAAGTTTTTTTAAATCATTAATATTATATCCATTTGATCTGCTAAACCCATCTATTTGAAAATGTTTTGTCAGCTCAAGTCCTAATCCAGAAGTATGTCCAGTTAATGCTATGTTAGATATTGTCATATTTAATCCTACTGTATATTTCTTTCCACGAGTTGGTCAAAGAATTTTTATTTAAGTAAAAACTTTTTAAACCCACTTGAACTCCAGCATTATATTGATCTATATTATCTTCAATCCAATATAATCCAGCATCTTTATATTTTTTTAAAATATCAGTTTTAGACTGATGTGTTTTTAAAAATATAAAATCTAAAAATGTATTCTTACCAAATAGATCTACTAGATTAGTTATCCTATTATTTTTAATATCAGTATCTAATCCTATACTAGTAATACAAATAAACTTATATCCTAGTTCTGTTAACTTTTTTACATATAACACCGAATCATCAAATGCTGGCAAAGATGCTATATTGTCTGTTTTATTAAACTCTGTTATCAACATTCTAACTTGTTTGTCTGTTAAGTTATATTGCTGTTCTATTAAACTAGCATTATTTTTTATACGACAATGACCGTTAGATTTCATCCAACTATGAAAAATTGTAACCCAATCAACTAAACATCCATCTACATCTGTTAATATAGTTTTTTCTTTTGAATAGTATTGCATAACACTATTTTTTTCCTAGTACTGTTACTACAAGATGTAATCTTGGTTGTGTACTACCATTAAATGCAGTATGAGGAATAACTGTGTTTGTCCAATACCATTGATTTTGTTTTAGATGCTTACTTTCGTTTTTGATTACCATATAGCAACCGTCTTGTGTTTTTATTGGATAATGAAGCCTAGGAGTTTCGTCCTTATGCCAACTAAGACAAGTTTTAGGAAGACTATTCATAATCCTAATTCTACCAACTCTATATTGTTTAGTTATGCTATTATAGACATCCTCAAACAAGGAATCTTCAAATGCAGTGCATAGAACTTTAAAATCATTTTCTTGGAGTATTACAGGGCGTTTAAAAACTTGTAATTTTCCATTTTCGTCCTCATAAGAGTTATCCCAATCTAAAAACAAACTTCCTCTTCCTGTTAGAAAGTTAGATGGATCGTCTTCAGTGGCATTTAAGCAAATTTGATCTTTTTTATCTTTATGCCACCATATCTTTTTTTCATCTAGCAATCTCAAAAATTCAGTATGCAGATCATACACAGGTAATGTATCTATTTCAATAAAATTCATTCAACCTTCCTTTTGGGTATCTTACTATCAGCACTACTTACACAACTATCAGTAATACACGGTGCAGGAGCATTAAATAGTTTAAACCCTGTTTCAATATTGCCAAGAGGCACATCGTGGCAACTATAACTGCGCTTTACACTTCCATCAGGTTCTCTAATAATAATACCTTGATATCCTGCATTGCAACTCCAACCTTTGAACTTGTTGAAGTTGAAAGCATTAAAACGTTCCGCTTGATCCATATACCATGCTTTACCGTCTTTGTCTCTAAATTCTACCTGCATATGCCAAGGCACTTTTGCATCTGGCATGTACATCATATCTTTAGGTATATCAAAGTTAGGTTTTGGGCGGCCACTCCATTTGCGCTTGGTTTCTGTGTACGCACGTTGCGGCATACCGTTGTGCAAACGTTTTAGGTTGTCATCAGTATATCCATCTACTACTCGGCTGGCTGTAGGGTCGCTTTGAGGCTTGAGTGTGACGTTTATACCTTGCTCATGGAAGAACAATGCGTTGTCCCAATCACGTTCAAACCAATCCGGCACCATAACCATATTGATTGTAACTTGTACATCATGCTCTTGACAGAAGATTAACTTGTCAGCAAAGTCTTGCATCTTTTCTCTGGTGTTTAGATGCTCTGTGTGCAGACTTGCTGTAATACTGGCACGGTGAAATGGCTTTACTGATTCTACATATTCTTCATGCCACTTCATGTTGCGTGACATGTTTGTTGTCATGTGTACACTAGTGTAGTTGGTGTTGTCTACGTCATCAGCCAGATGTTGTAAAATGTCCAAGTAGCCAGGATGGAAAGTAGGCTCCCCGCCACTAAGACTAAAATGATAACTATTAAATCCGTTTTCACGTGCTTGCCTCTTTATCTCATCTATTGTCTTAAGACATAGTTCTGTGGGTCTGTGGTCTTTACGGTCTGAACGAGCGTAAGGCCAACAGTAGGAGCATTTGTAGTTGCAAAATCTTCCAAGTAACCAACTAACAGTAAATATGTCACGATACAACAGGGTACGCTGACCAACACTGACAATGTCGTCAAAGGGTATTTTAGTAAAGTCATAGTTGGACCATTTTAAATCTTCATTCATATCTTATTATACCGCATTTTTAGTAATAAGTCAACTTTAAAACTTTCCAAATGCCCATTTTCTTTCTAAGCACCACCAACAATCTTCACAGTCTTTTGTAAAGTTGTTTGTTTCAGAACTTAATCCTTCGCAACTTCTTGTAAGTGGAAACAAACTTTCTGTCAAATCTAAATGATCATACAATGCCTTTATTCTTTTTTTATTTATATTAGTAAACGGTGCACAAAATGTGTCTAATATAAAAATTGGACGTTGTATCGTAGGGTCTCTATCTAGTTGGAGGGGGTTATTGTTTTCTCCGCAGAACGAATCTGCAATATCTTTTGGAGGATTAGCTGTTACAGCCGAATACATAATGTTTGAACCTGTTATTTCCTTTTGTAAAGCAAGATTGTCAAACATCTTTTTACTATCTTGTTTATCTACGTAAGATGTATGATGAATAATTTTATCATATCCAGTTAACTGTATGCATTTTTCAATAACATTAGTAGATGTCTTGGCAGTTAATCTTCCTTTAAGGTTACTTGCTAATGTATGCACATGTATAGTACCATGTTGTTTATATTTCATTAATATGTACAATAATAAGCTGCTATCTGCGCCGCCTGAACAGGATATAGAAATAGTGTTATACTTACTATACGGAATAGTTATATCATCTATTATTAATGTATCGAGCATTAAACGTTTTTTCCTTCTAATCTTGCTAGAAGGTATTCTTTTGATTCTATTGGCGAATACTTTGCTATTTCTTTATCACGCAAGTTACAAATTTTTGTACCAGGAATTGGATGAGCAAAATGTGGCATCGAATATTTGTCAAGATGAATATTAGAACATCCTACTCGGTGTTTTGTACTAACAAAATAATCATTAGTCCAACGTTGTAACAAATCGCCTATATTAACTATAACACTATCTTCTGCATAAGGTACAGTATGCCATATACCATTTAAATCTTGTACTTCAAGACCCGATACATTGTTAACTTGCCATATGGATGTGATTGTTCCAAAATCACAATGTTCTGCAATTCTTAACTGATTGTCTTTTAAAATTCCATTATATGACGGATAATGTATAATTCTTGTAAACGAAACTGGATTATACAATGAGTTGTGTGCATCAAATAACGTAGTTCCTGTATCAAGTATTGTATCAAATAGTTTTAAAACACGAAGTGTATGTGATTCTGCAATTTCTATACTACGTAGTGCATTATTTTTAAAATTATCTAGGTTAGGCCATAATACTTTTGATTCTTTAAGATTTTGATAATCAAATAACTCTTTTATATCAAATACTCCAGGACTTTGTTCATAAAGAACATCAAGTCCTGAATATCCAAAAATTGGTATGCCACCTTTGTAAGCATATTGTTTTTTTATTTCTAAAGGTAACTTAAAAAATTCTTTTAATGTTTTAAACCAAGTATTCATGTCCTTTTGTTCACTATAGTTTAATGCATTTACAAAAACTGCAAAGCCTACAGTAGTATAGGCTTTATCAATACGATCTAATACATCATGTGCTTGTAAGTCTATTATTGGAATCATTTTATATTCTTTACTTATGCTTGTCTTTATTAGAGTTATCAAGTTCGTTTACTATATCATAGATATGCGGAAATAATCTATCCCAGTTGTATTCTGATCTTTTTAACTTAAAGTAATTAAACTTTTGTTTAATAGCATCCGGCTCAGCTTGATCAATCTTAGTTCCTACTAACTCTTTCATATTAGTTAGATGGACAGCATGATATAATCCTTTTTCTTTACAGAACTTAATAGCATCATCAAAATGCGATGCGTAATGAGCAGGCAGATATAAAATAGACATGTCAGGTTCCATTGCAAGATTGTTATTGAACAAGTTACTTAAATCAACATTTGTTATTCCATTTTTTTCATATTCAGTATAGAAAAAATTATAAAAGAAACTAACAAACTCAAATGTTTGCGGCAGGCTATAAATATTAACAGTCGGTGATATCCTTACAGAAACATTAGGTTCTAATACTAACTTTTTTAAGTTTGAAATTGCACGATCCCATACTATACTAGTACGTACTGCTTCGCAATGCTCTCTAATACCATCCATACTACAATCAAATGTCCATTTAATATTTCTATCTGCTTGTATTTCTTTTAAGTAACGATTGAATATTTTTTCTTTGGTATTTATATTGGTGCTTATTACTAGATTTAGTTTATCGTTAGGAACATGGGTTTTAATCTCTCGGATATAATGAAGTGTTTTAGGATTATATGTTGGCTCGCCTCCAGAAAAGAAAAACCAATAGTTATCGTGGAAATATTCCTTTTGTTTAAAGTATTCAAATAATGTATGCTCTACTGTATTACTCCAGTCTTCATCAACACTGTTTATATCCTCGCCGAGCTCTTTTGCCCAACTTGTACTATCTTTAGATCCGCAATATATACATTTTAAATCACATGCACTACTTAACACAAACTCAAAACTATGCAAGTTGTCAGATTTGTATAATTCAAGTTTTTCTTCATCGGTAAATGTATTTTTCCATGTATTCCAAGATCTAAACAAACTATATGGTTCTGTTTTAATACAACTACTACACGCATCCTTTGGTAGTTCGTTAAGAAATAACATGTCTGCTTTTTTAGCAAGATAACCTGGATTTTCTATTAATCCATATTTTTTAATATCATGCAAACTTACAACTTCGTCTTCAGTTTTGCAACAGTTTTTTATTGAACTGTATGGAAAACGAATGTTTATATCAGTAAACATTTTGCTGCATATATACTGTGTCATTTAAAATTTTCTCTTACTGTTGTATTAATATTAGATGGTTTCATTTCCGTTACTCCTATCAAAATCGTATACTAGTTTTTTAAGGGAGCCGCCTTTGTTGTCAACTTCTTGCATTTCCATTAGCTTTGGCTCAATATTAGGAGCATGATAACTAAAAATTGATGTTGCAACACTGTCCACTCTTGCTTTAGGAACACACAGTCCGCAACCGCAATGTGTCTTTGGGCACCTTATTAACGGTATAGTATTTGTTACAAATTGTTCTTCTAGTTTATCACAATACTTATCGAAATCTCTAACTGATGATATTGGACCTATCTTGCCTTCTAAGTTAACTTGACAAGTTTGATGATGCCATATCTTATCAATCTCCTGATGTATGTACAAGAAATACCAGTTTATCATACAGTTCCATCCTTGAAAGTTATTATTTTCTACAAAAGTACTATTGGAGACTTCGCCATTATCAAAACCTAAATCTAAGTTTCGGCCACCACAACATGGTCTGCCTATTTTCTGACCAACTTCTTTTTTCTTTTCAGGCTGATTGGTTTTTGGTGTACTAACTTTTGCAGGAGGATTACTAGCATAATAAGCAGGCTCTAGTTCGCCGTTTTTCTTTGCTTTCCAATAGTCCTTGAGCCAGTCTAGTTGACTTGCTGTATAAGTATGAACTGTCTTGTCTTTAAGACCTTGCTTTACATCTCCTTGGTCGCCAATAACACGTGGGGTATAGTCTACGCCATTTTTATCACACCATTGTGCCAAGTATATACATTCGTTAAAGTAATCTGCATCTTCGTGAAACATAATGTTTATTTTAAAATTATAGTTAGCATCTAACATAGTTTGTAGATTTTCTCTAACTTGTTTTTTCTGTGCTTCTGTACCTTCGCAATGATAACTAACCGTAGTAAATTCAGTGCTACGCATAACAACTTCTAATTTACGTTTACTATAAAACCCATTAGTAGTCAGCGTTCGTTTCCAATGCGGATATGCTTCTTGTAAATATTCTAAAAATTTAAAAAACTCTGGATTTACAGTAGGTTCGCCACCAGTAAAACTTGCAGCAACTCTAAATCTCTCATTACGTTTAGAATTATAAATTTCGCTATATCTTTCTAAACTATCAGCAGTTTTTACTAGTTCATCAAAACTTGCTAAATCGCTCCAGTTATTTTTTCGATGAGGCGGACAATAAGTGCAAGCAAATGTACATCTACGACCTAGATCCCATATAACCATAAGTTGTTTTTCGGTCTTATCGTCTATACTACATAATCCCATCTATTTTTCCTATTTTTTTCTTTGCTTCATTTATAGCCCATGTTTTTTCTAAACACCAAAAACAATCATTGCATTCAGGTAGCTCGTCGCCAGGACGATAATACTTGTACGAATCTTCATATCGGTTATCGACTAGTAGATTTTTTATACCAGATTCAACTGATCTAGTATGCATTATATTTCCAAAGGCTTCACAACTCCGAGTAACTTCGAGTAAGTCTTCTATATTATACAAAAAATAATCTGCAATAATGTCATCTTTTGTATGATATATAAATGGTTGTACATTTAAAGGATATGAACTATTATTTTGTTGTCTGTAAGCTAATCTATATGATTGTAGATCTATTTCTGACATGTTTCTATCAGGAGAAACATCACCAACCGTACTTAATAATTCAGGATTTCGAGTAGTAGAACAATATAACGCATCTAAATTATTTGTATATCCAATCCACAATGCATAACTAGAGTTTTCTATTTTGTCTCCTGATTTTAATGTATCGTTAATAGGAATAACATCTCCAATTATTCCATATTCTATTTCTGTAGGAATATAATTTTCATGTTCTATAAACTTAATAGTAGGAAACATAGATTTTATTTTTTTAATTACTTCTAAACGCACATGTTTTTGCCAGGGTTTTATTTGCCATCCTCTTACATGACTTATTGTATGTATTTCTACCTTTAAATTATGTTTTATTATATAGTTGCATATATTATAACATAAAATGGCACTATCGGCGCCACCGGAGATGTTAATACCGATCTTTGTCCATTTGTTATTAAAAGGAATTGGAACTCCATTTGCTGTTTCAAAATAATTAAAATCTTTGCATTCTTTATAAATTTGTTTTATATCGTGATTTAACATTTATTGTCTTTCTATGTTGCAGTCATTTGCAAGTTCTTTTAAATGGGGAAATGTTGTGAAAAAATCCCATGTAGGATATGTTTTTTGGTATTGCTTGTTTACATAGTTAATTTTACTAAAGAAAAAATCTGCTTGTTCAGGTGTTAAACTATCTGGCATGTCACTGGTAACACTTGCAAAATAATCTGTTTCATAGGATACATTGTGATAGTCTGATGCTAACTGTTTAAATATTTTATGGGCTTTTTTTATTTTTTTTATTGCGTATTTCTTTGGCAAATATGCAGTTTGCATCCATTCTGGATCTTGTAGTGCATTAAATGCTATTTCTACTTTATGATGCTTGCTATCTACATAGTTACTACGGATAGTATCGTTTATATATTGTGCCATTTGATCTATATAGGGTAAATTTAAACCTGTAACAACTGTAAAACTCCTAACGATATCAACTACACTTTCTGGTTTAATCCAATTTCCAAAGTTTTTTTGTATTTGATCAAAATCAGCACCATGTCGAACCATTACCTGATCGTGAGCACCATCTTGGCTTAACATTATTTTTGTTTCCCATCCGGCTGCTTTATATTTTTTAAACATGTTATAAAAACGTTCATTAAGTTTATCTTTACTTGTACCGTTTGTTGTTATTTCTATAATTAGTCTCTTGCCTGCTGCAATAGATTCTCTGCCGGCTTCGATAAACTCATCTGCATGATCGTACATTTCGTCATGTAGTGTAGGTTCGCCGCCTAAATATGCAATATTCATGAAATGTTTGCATTCTCTAATAGACTTCTTTGCAAATTCCATAACAGCATCGGTCCATTGTTGTTTATGTTTGCCCTTATAATATCTACTATCCGCAAGATAGTTTTCATATCCTCTTCCGTCTGACCCACTGGTGTCATAATCCTTGTACCATATTTTTCTTAGTGTATTACTATTTCCCATCCAACACATGAAGCAGCCTAGATTGCAAGTAGAGTTCATCCATAGTTCTATGCGGCTTGGAAATGCTGTATCTGTTGATAGTGTACGATTATTAAATAGTTCATTATAAGCAGGACCATGATGCTGCCGCATACTCGAAATGCCGCGCTCTTCTTTTTGCCAACACGTTACACAATCAACATGTTTTATATTATCATACAAACTCTGCTTGCGCTCTATTAGTTTTGGAAACTTAGTGAAATATTCATTTCCTAACTCAATAAATGCATCTTCATTAAATTTGTACGGGGATGCATCACAACACGCTGAAAACTCGCCGACTTCAGGTTGAAACTTATAAACAGTGTAACTCATTGGACAATGAAGTTGTGTAAAATCAATCATTAGGTGTCTCTTCTATTTCTAAATATTTTTTTAATCTTGGTACTACAGTACTTATAGATTCGTTTCTTATCTTGTCTAGAGTATTGGTATATTGTACAAACTCTTGCCAATATTCATTATAATAACTTTCGCTATTCATATAGCTGCAAATTCCGTTTTTAATACCATTTGCTGCATACAAATATTTTTTATCAAAATTTTGTTCTTCGATCCAGTTTACAAAATCATCAAACTTTGTAGATAAATGATGCTTGTATTCATCAGGAAGAACTCGTATATTTAAATGAGGTGGATTGTGGGCTACGTGATATGTTATAATAGGTTTAATAGAACTATTATTAATTTTTTCAAAGTTACTGTGTGTTATCTTCCATCTCATAAAATCAATCATATGCTCAACATTATATGCTGTTACTGTAAATGCTATCCAGGCTTTTATATTAGAGGGTAACTTGTCTATTGTATTTAAATTTTTTAATATTTTATTCCACTTTGCAGGATATCGTTGATATTCTAAAACTTTTTCCATGCCGTCAACACTAACACCCAATCGTATTTCTTTAAATTTTGTCCACAAGCCAACAACCCTTGGCGGTAGTGTAGTTCCGTTTGTATTATATTCGATTAATATGTTTTTAGCGTACCCATAATCTATACATTTTTGTAAGAACTCGTAATGTCTTTCAATAAGCATAGGTTCGCCACCGGCAAAATATACATGTTCTATATTAGGAATATTTTTTTCAAGCTGTTTCCAAAACATTTCACTATTTGGCCAATCAAATCCTTTAGATATAAGTTTTCCATTTACATTATGTATTTCAATTTCGCCGCTTGTATCGTTAAACGTATGCTTGCCTGTTAGTTTAATCCAATCGTCAAACCATGCACTTGAATCCGATGGGCCGCACATTCTACATTTTAAGTTACAAAAATTGCCAAATCTTAAATCATAGTATTTTATTGGAGATTTTTCAGTATCTATACTACCATCTTTATTTGTAGTTGTAAGTGCATCAATAATAGAAAAATTCCACTGTAATCTTTCGTACTGACGTCTACTAGTTAATCCGTTTTCTTCTTCTTGGCGACATCTGCCACATTCTTTGTTCCACTTACTACTTAACATATTTTTACGTATATCTTTCATTAGCCGACCGTTACGTGCCTCGCTTAAATCATCTGTGCCAGTATTATATGCGGCACCCGTTTCTTTTCTTACAACACCTTTATTTTTAGTTACATTAGCCTGACAACAAACACGTATATCGCCATTACTACGTGCTGCCTGAAATATCCACGGAATAGGACAAAAAGTTTTTTCACCTTTAATCATTAAAATATCTCCGGTGATATAAAAGATTCTATCTTATTCCATAACTCTGGATTTAAAGTTTTCCAATGTTCTGTTCGTAATTTATTAAATGTGTTGTCCATTCTCATAAAATATCCAAAATCTCCTTTTTGAGATACTTCATCTTTTAAAAGTGGAAATATTTTTCGACTTGTTATTACTGAGGTAGTTTCAACATACTTGAGTTCTTCATTTTCAAGATATTCTAACACCCAAGGCTTTACCTCCTCTGGCAAGTTCCTTGGACACATCCAATCTGGACCATCAACAACAACACAATCATGATTTAAATTATTTTCTTGACAAAAATCCAATAATTTGTGTACTTTATTTACATTGTATATACTGGTGACACTGTGCATATTTACAACTTTAAAGTTGTTTTTATACCATTGAATATTATCACTTATAATGTCCCAATTACTGCCTTTTCTTAAAAAATCATTAAGTTTTCCATAACTGTCTACGCTTAGGTCTATGCTTACTTTTTTACATTTTTTTAATAATGCTAAAAGTTGTGGATTTGGAAGCACAGTTACGTTTGTAACTAACAACAGTGTTAGTTTATCTAATGTACATTTCTTTAACACCTTAATTAACTTGTCTTGCTCCAACATTGGTTCGCCACCAAGTATTTTAATAAATCTCAAGCTAGTCAAATCATAATGATTGATTATTGTGTTGTCGGTAACAATGCCTTTTGGTATAGGTAGTCCTAGTTTTTTAGCATCACTGTACCAATGTGTACTAAGTTCGGGCATACACATTCGGCATTTGTTGTTACATACATTACTAAGTGCTAAATCAATATTTGTTAGTTTTTTTACTACCCCGCGGCCTTCTTCAACAGTTGGAAAGCCAAAATCTTCCATCCATGACGAAACTATATCAGTTCGCATACTTCTATTACTCTTTTTTTCATCGTCATAGCACTTACGACATCCATGTACATACTCGTCGTTCCTCATTTTCTGGCGAAGCCATGTCATATACTCATGGTTAAAGGGATCTGGATGACTTACATTGAAGTCTTCAGGAACTTCTTCTTGTCTAAATACACAACAAGGAAAAATTCGACCGTCAGGGCGCACAGCCATATGATGAAATGGCATTACGCAACTGTATTTAGGCGTATCAGTCATACCAATATTCCGATTGCATAGGATCTATACTTAATTCATTGATATTTAAATGCTTTGGTTGATCAACAATCCATTTGATGTAGTCTGCTGCATCAGACATAGCCATGCATTTTCTATCCGGATGCTTTTCTTGATTGTTGTCAAGTGTACCAAAACTAATATAACTTATTTTTGGACCTTTTGCCCATACACCTGTTAACCCCAATGTATTACTGTAATCTTTTAATGCTTTCTTTTCAGCGTTGTACAACCATGCGCCACCTTTTTTCACACGATCAGTTGTACTGCCAATGTTAATAATATGACAGTTGTGATGTTCTAATATACATTTTTTATAAACAATGTCAAGCAAACTAGTTTGATTAAATCTAAACAATGCACTACAGTTAATAAACACATCGTGTGCTATTACTGCTTCGGCACAGCGTTCCATGTCAACTTTTTTACCAAAGTCATACCCAGTACTTCTGCTAATAAATTCTGCATCTGGATATAGAGTTGCTAATGCGCTAGACACTCCTTCGTTTTTATTACCCGTTATGATCATCTAATACTCCTATGTCTATGTGATTGTCTAGTACTGCTAATAGCTTGTTTTGATCCATGCTCTTAGGAGCGCACAATCCGCAGCCGCATGTTTGTTTTGGACAAACAATAGTTGGCAATGTACCTGCTTGCATTTGTTTGCGCAAGTCTTCTACTAACAAGTGCCCTTCACTTATCTTTCCTATTGCACCTCGTGTGCCATTAAACTTTGCTTGGCATGTTTGATGATGAAATACTTGATCTGTTTGTTGTTCTAGATGCAAGAAGAACCAGTTAACACTACACTTCCATCCTTTGAACTCTCTAAACTCTACAAATGTACTTTTACGCTTTTCAGTTCCGTTGTGCAACATCATATCTCTACTGCCGCAACAAGGACGTCCAATACTACTTCCTAGTTTTTTTGCATTTTTAACAACATCACCGACTGCACTACTAGCATACAATGCATCATTCTTTTGTTTCCAATAGTTTTTCATCCATGCCAACTGTTCTTCGTTGTACTTGTGTGCAAAACTTGGCATACTACCCGGCTCTTCGCCAATAACACGTGGTACAAAATCAACACCGTGTTGTAGTAAAAACTGACACAACTCTTTGCATTCATCAAAATATTCTGCATGAAACATAACGTTTACACTAACTGTACAATTATGCAAAGGACCTTGATAATGCAACTGTAAAATTCTATCTTTCACTTGCTGTTTAAGTTTTTGATCAGTTTCGCTATGATAACTTATTGTTGCGTGGCCGAAGTTTTCCATAACTGCTTGGCCCATTTTTTCACTAAAGGCGCCGTTGCTTGTTAATGCAAAATCAGCTTCCCATTTGTCTTCATATTTTTCATTGTACTGCTCACGTAGATATTTTGCAAATAGAATAAAGTTAGGATTTACTGTAGGCTCGCCGCCGGTGAACCCAACATTTGCTATTTTAGTTTGACGATGTTCCATGTACACATCGATATATTCAAACAAGAAATCAACATTATTCTTTAACTCATCTAATGTAGCGTGTTTACTAAAGTTGTCATGACGGTGTACAGGACAATAACTACAATCATAGTTGCAACGTCTACCAAGATCCCAAGTAACTTGAAACACTTTGCCTGTTAATAAGTCGATTGTATCAAACATTATTTATTTCCTCAATCACTGCTTGCACTCGGTTGTCGGCCCAATCACGTTCCTCACACCACCAGCACTCCTTACATTCGATTATTTCCATACCCGGTTTGTAAAGCCTGAAGTGTCCACATGCTTCTTTTATGTTATCCATATGATTAATGTCGCCTTCGCAACTACGTGTCATATTATACAAGTCAAGAAGATCAAAAATATGATACTGTGCTACAATCCAGTCTTTTTTAACAAACCTAAATGGATGTGCAAATACAGAGTTTACTTTTTTACTATGAAAATATAAATCCATCGGTGTGCCGTCTTCTGCATCTTTGTCTCTGTTGGTCATTCGATCATCACGCAAGTCGTCTGGGTTTTTACTTGTAGCATTAAACACTGCATCTAGATTGTATTCCCAAGCAGCAAACTTATTAAAACTGCCAACTATTATCTGATCACCACTTTTGCCATTAATAACTGGTCCAATAGCACCATGCTCGATTTCTGGAGGAATATAAGTTGTATGTCTGTTTTGTATAATGTTAGGATACATTTCTTTGATCTTATTAAATATTTGTAGACTAACATGTCCTTGCCATGGACGAGTTTCCCAGCAACGTTGAAATGTAATAACATCTATTTTTGTATCTAATGAATGTTTAGTAATAATCTTACAAAGTAATACTGCTAACAATGCACTATCTGCTCCACCACTAAGGTTTATAGCAATACGCTTCCATGCTGGATCAAATGCAATTGTCAAGTGACTAAACTTGTGTAATATAACACTAGCCGGCAGCGTGGAGTAAAGATTATTGTTTACATCAAACATTTCGTATTACTTCTCCGTTAACATACTGATAGGTTTTAATATGATCGTTGAAGTTATGTTTCCAAATTTTATCAGTTTTTTCAATATACTTCATAAAAGATTTCCATTCAGCTTCGGTAGATGTAGTATTCAATATGTATTTTCTAATAGCTTCTAAGCCTTTGAATGCACTAACAATATCACTCCAAAATGGAACATCGCCTACACTTGTAGGTGTTGGCTGATAACTTTTTAAATGTTTAGTTGTATCAATGTTTTCGCGCCTTGCTTTAGCTATTTTTAGTACTTCGTTTCGTGTATCTTCAATGTCATTTAGTACATGACTTCTATGTTTTAACATCATCAGACTAGGGTTTAGATACGCCGGTGTATACACTATACTAGCATCTATGTAGTCAATGTCAAGTTCTAAAAAGTTTAAAAATGCATCTTTTATTTCCATCAACTGATATGTTCCTGTTGTATACACAACATTCATTTCGCAGTGGTTGTTATCTACACTTTTAAAATATGCTATATTTTGTTTTAACTTTTTCCAGTTGCCTTGTCTAAAATAAGGATACAGTCTTGGACCAGCATCTATACTCATTTGAATATTTACATCTCCAAAACGTTGTAACAGCATACTCAATTCAACTGCATCAAAATCTGCATTAAAATTTGAGTGAAAAATTATTTTCATATTTGAAGCATTAGGATGCTCTGACAGTTTCTCAAGTGTTGGGAAAAACTGCTTTTGATACAACACTTCGCCGCCTGCAAAATCTACTCTCTCAAGATTTGGAAAGTTTGTATTAAGATCGTCAACAATTTCTAATGCACGTTCTGTACTAATACTCATGCTGTAGTCATCGTCAATAGACGATCTGTGCATATGTCCTGTAAGTTGATGTAACTCTAAATCGTGATCTTCTTCAGTTGGAGTGTATCTTTTTAGTTTACTCATCCAGCCGCTACTAAAAACAGAACTACAATGCAAACAAGCCATATTACAACTATTACTAAAACGCATTTCAACAGTCTTTAACCCTTCGAATGCAGTTTCGCCTGTTTCATGATTGTAGTATTGCAAGTCAACATCATATTCTTGTCGCATACTTTGTCCTGCATTTGCAACTTCAACGTGTTCGCACATGTTGCAACCTTTACACCATGTTCCAGACATCAACAGTTTTCTATGATTACAAAACTGTTGATTATTAAAAAACTCACTGGGCAAATAAGAATCATCTAAGATTTCCATTTTTTCATGCTGTGTTGGGCAACTGGTTACAAATCCGTTTTTAAAATTAATGCCACCTATTGCATAATAACAAGGCAAGCTAGACATTAGACATTCCTTCGTCTGGTATTAGAAATCCTGCGGCATTGTCTTTGCCCCATTCCTTTTCTTTACAGAAAAAACAGTGTCCGCATTCAGGTGGATATTTGTTGCCGTTCCATGATGTATTTGCTAATCTAAAACTGTTGGCTTCACAGCTACGAGTCAATGCTAATAGTTCATCTAGTTGATAGTTTTGGTATTGTGCCATTGTAAAGTTTTTTCTTAGAAATCCAAACGGATTTAATGCTTTTGAAAAAATAACATTACCTATATCATTTAACACGTTTTCTTCATTTCTAAATACAGGCTGGTCCTTTGAAAGATCTGGTGGATTCATTGTAACTCCACTGTATATCCATTCGTAGTTATAAGTCTGCATTAAATAATTCTGATATTCTTGTGTAACTAGTGCATCCAAGTTTGCTTTGTTATTTTTAATACCTATTTTTTCTATGGCTATAAGTTCAAAGGGAGGTGGAATAAATCCCCAGTGTTGCTCTACAATAATATTAGGAAACTTACTTTGTAGCCAATTAAATACGTCTATTGCCATTGGCGTTAACCACGGTTTATCATTCCAAAATCGTATCATAGTAAACACATGTATTTTAGTTTCAAACTTTTCACGTTCTATTAACTTGCACAACATATAAGTCAAC
>Ga0209603_1000771_pt1 | contig 36739 bp, 48 predicted proteins | sample COGITO_mtgs_1206_FD_184812 | JGI IMG/M metagenome (GOLD analysis project Ga0209603, IMG submission 184812) | Pelagic marine microbial communities from North Sea - COGITO_mtgs_120607 (SPAdes) (version 2) | ecosystem: Environmental > Aquatic > Marine > Epipelagic ... | reverse complement strand
AAAGAACGAGAATGACCACCTATTCATTAAGATTAATATAGACCCCGATACTATGGAGCAACACAGGTTGGGAATAGAGAATACAAGTCGGGTTTTACAAAATGAAATAAATAGGGGTTTTAAGCCATATCCAACCTACAGGCGATGCGGAAGCTGTTTCCTGTCAGAAGTATGCTCAGAGGCTTTGAAATACCCCGAAATAAACGAAATAAACTATTAGTTATGAGTGGAGTTATAAATAGCTGTATAAAAAAGTGTATAAGAAGGGGTAAAAACATGAAGGTAGCCACTAGATACCTGAAAATGAAATTTAACATAAGTATGGGCGAAGTAGCCATCAAAAACAGATTCAAAAACTTTATTAAAAACAACTAATCATGTCAGAAAAACAACCAACCAAAAACCAACCGCTATGGAAGTCAAACGTAGATAGCGGGTACTTTCAAATGTTAAGCATTTACGGAGGTGAAGAAAAAGAAGAGGCTAAGACTAAAGCTAAAAGTGAGTTCGGTTTTGCTTTACAATCTTTTAAGAAGTCTACATCTTTACAGAAATGTAGTGCCGATAGTATTGTTAATGCTATAGCGAATATAGCTCGTACATCGCTTACACTTAACCCAATAATGCAATTGGCATACCTAATACCAAGAAAGAACCAATGTACCTTAGAGATAAGCTACAGGGGTATGGTAAAGCTTTTAAAGGATGCTAACGCCATACATCACATAGAGGCTTATATGGTTTTTGGGGATGAGGACTACTCGTTTAACCCATCAACCCAAGAGCTTAGACACACACAAAAGTTCGCTAAAAGCGAAAAGGAGCATAACGAAAGAGAGATATTAGGATGCTACACAAGAGCAATACTACCTTCGGGGATAGTATCGTATTGCTTTATGCCATTTTGGGAATTAGAGAAGGTTAGGGCAGAATCATCTAGTAGAGAGGGAATGGTTTGGAAAAAGTGGAGAGATGAGATGTATAAGAAGAGTGTAATCAAAAGACACACGAAAACTCTCATGACAGACCAACCAAGCTTATTGGCTGCTATGGAGATAGATAACCTTAATAATGGACTTGCTTCCATCCATAAGCGTAGTAGTATAATAAGTACAATTGAAAATGCGTCTGAGGTCATTGAAATAGATGCTGAAGAAATCAGCCAAGAGTCTACATTGTTTGATTAAATTTTGTATATTTGCTTTAGATGTTTGATGGTAAGCATGACGCTTACATTGTTGTTTAGTAAGTAAAGGGGGGTTGTTCCCCCTTTTTCTATTTAACTACCACAATTTTCACAATCGGGGTCATCTATAGAGCATTGTTCGGGCTGCTCCTTATCCTCTAAATCCTCTAGCCAATTGGCAAATGAATCCTCTTCATCTCGTTCTATACAACTCCTACACTTAGTAAGACCACATTTCTCACAACTCATATTATTTTCCTTTAATAATTACGAAATAATCTTTATCTGAGATATACCCTTTATCGTTTAAACTTAATTCTGTTTGTTTTACTTTGTTGTTTAGGTTTCCTCCAACCACCTCTATATTAGAGTTGTTCACATCTGTAACTATATCACAATGAAGTGTATCACCTGCAACTACATTATCATAGGTTGCGTCAGAAGAACCTCGTCTACGACAAACTATATCACCTATCTGTGGCTTTGCTTCATCTGTAGAGTAAGCTTTGAAATCTCCTGTATTGTTCTTTCTGTTTTCTGTCGTCTTTATGATATAATGAGCGTGTGTTTGGTGAACGGGAAACGTATCACCTCCTGATGCCTTAACTACCCAAGAAACGAAAGCTGCACTCCACGCCCAAGTATCCTGAAAGTTAGGGTCAAGTATTTGCTCAGTAGTAAAATTAAGACCAACACCATCTCTCCAATACTGCTGTATTATCTTAGCTGTTTGTACATCCAACTCATCGTAAGGTATCCACTTTTCAGCTTCAGCCTTAGCCTGAAATACTATCTGTCTTCTTAGTTTAGACACATAAAGTTTCAGACAAAAAAATACACCCACCCCCACGATGGCTGCACTTAGTAATATGTACTTTGCTTTTTTACTCAAAATAAAACTTTGCCTACAGCAAATCTATGTATTAATGTGTTACTTTTTACCGAAAAGCATAAACAATGCAACAACCCCTATTATAGCAGGTATTGCGTAATTGTTTTTCTTCTTTTCAACCTCAACTATCTGAGGTGTTGTATCTACAGAAGCAACACCCTTTTGGTATGCTTCATCATAAACACTTTGATTATCCGATGTAATGTCCACAGAACCAACACCCGCATCAAAACCACCATCATAAACACTTTGATTGTCGGATGTAATATCAACAGAATCAACACCTATATCAAAACCACTATCATAAACACTTTTATTGTCGGATGTAATATCAACAGAATCAACACCTATATCAAAACCACTATCATAAACACTTTGATTGTCGGATGTAATATCAACAGCCGAATAACCCTCACCGTAACCTTCATTGTATCCACTATTAAATACAGAATCATTATCTGAGGTTATATCAACCGAAACTTTACCATCACTAAAACCTGTATTATAAAAGCCTTGATTATCTGCTGTTATATCAACAGAATCAACACCATCATCAAACCCCTCCTGATACCTATCTGAAGTAGTTGTAGTTGTAGGTGCAGGTGTAGGTGCGGGTGCAGGTATGGATGGAGCAATAGGTGGTGTGTAAAAATTATCTGATACCGCATCACTCGTATTCATTTCAGCAACAAATATGATTGAGTTTGTGTCATTAGGACTATCTTGATGAGATACACAATCAGGGGTCTGCGTATTTGGTCTACCCGTTTTTATCCCATTAATTTTTACAGCGGCTTTCTGTCCTCTTGGATGTGTTTCGCTAGTCCAATATTCGTCATCTTGACTTGTAAAACCTCTACTTCTAAGGAAATTACAAACATCTGCATTTGCACCACTTGGCAACTTCCAATTGGTAAGACCCGCCCTTTTTAACTTTTTGTAATCAGCCAACTTTTGTTCGGCTGTAGAAAACTTACCCTCACCCTCGTAAGCAACAAAGTAAGCCTTACCTCCTGATACCTTATATATAATAGCAAATCTATTATTACATTCATAAGCAACGTAACCAACCTTTATCTGTGCCTCTTTTGGCTTCCCAAAATGTTTACATCCCACTTCAATTTGATTGTTAATATCAAAAGCCAAAGTAAGGGAAAGACCTCCTAAACCTAATCTACTGTTATCAGTTGAACACCTTATCCTTGAGTTAGAATCCGCTAAACCCTCACAATATGGGTCTATGTATGCTTCGTTTTCTATATCGTTTTCTATATCATTTTCCATTAAATCCTCTACTATTGCGTCTATAGGTTCTGCAATATCTGCTATGTCCTCCACATCCTCTATGTAATCTAAATCAGGTGTATCAATGACTGACTGACCCTCTTCAGGTCTTTTCATACGCCAATAATTCCATTTGTCATTTTGCATTTCATCGTACTCAGCCTCACTTATTCCTAAAGTACAATACTCATAAACAGCTCCCTCAAGTATGCTTATTCCATCTGACTTATATTTAATTGGATTACCTATTGAGTAAAGTTTATACCTCACCAAATCCGACCAAGAGTATTTTGGTTTCGTGTCTTTTAAAAGTAGTACGGTAAACTCTGTATCTTTTAATTTTGGTACACCGAAATCAAGAATGTTTCCCCGTTCCTCAATCTTATCCTTGTAAGTATTGTACAAATACTCATTTGATATTTCAGGTCGGGAGTCTTGACCCCAAATAGCCATAGATGCTACACCGTTTGTGTTATCAGGTTGCCAAGCACCACTTATACCAACTATCCTATTCGTTTTGTTAGATATTGCTATAAAAAAATCGTTATCATAATCTAATACACCAACCTTTGATTCTATAGAATTTAACATCGGTTTAGTAATCATAATACTATGACTATCACCTGTAGGATGTATTATTTTAAGGTTTGGTTTATCTAAACATATATTCCTAAGAAATCTCGGCTCGTCTATAGAGTCTATAAGCTCTTCTAATTTTGCTGCCAAAAGGGCTGAGGTATTATCACCAAAAACCTCAATATATTCCGATGGAAGGTCACCTCTTAACCAACTATTGTAATTAGAGTCTGGCCCACCTTCTGATTTCCACCAATCATGTACACTATTTACATATTCATCGTATGATTCTTCTGTCCAATTAGGCGTACAATACTTATTTACGCTCGTATTAGCCATTAGAGGTGCAAAATAATTTGTTACATACCTTACGCTATTACCAATTTTGTAAAAAACATCTCCTTTTAAAAGATATATTGAAACATACCTATTAGTATTAATACTAACCCCGAAAGCACTCCTATCTTTTATATTTACCTCGTCTTCACCCCAAATTATAATGTCAGTTTGAGTTTTTCCGTTTTGTATTCTAAAAGGACTACTTACTCCCACCACCTCATTAGTACCATCTTCAACAGCAATAAAAAAGTCTTTGGTTAAAGAAAGTTTTCCCAACTTAGACTCTAATGCTTTGAAAAAATCATAAGTTACTAATAGCGTCATATTAACCGCAGTTACACGATAGCCTGTTATTTGTGGTAGTGAGTTACAATTCATTACTTCATTTTTTTAACTACAGAATATACTAACAACAAAATCACCGCACCTAAAAGGATGTTTGTTTTAGTGTCTTTGACCTCAACCTCATCTGTTGTGGATGTAGTTTCAATAGACTCAGCACCCTCAAGTGAGCTTATTTGAGCTTCGGTAGCCTTTTTAGCTACATCCAATGTAGCTAACATACCCTCATCTGTTCTTTCCCCGTTTGCTCCAATAAAACTTGCTGATGGTATTCCACCACTAGACTTTAACGCTTGAATAGAATTATTAATGAAATCCAAGTTTTGCTTTGCCTCAGCTAAATTCTCAGGTGTAGCCTCGTAAGAACAAATCAACTTAAAATCAACTACGTTTTGTGTTAATGGTAAAACACCATCAGTTGCGTATGTTATTGGTGTTGAGTGCGTTATTGAATACAAGTTCAAACCATTCAAAAGGTACAAGTTTATTGACTCACCCCTCTCACAACCATTGAATTGTGCGTATTTTTGCCAAAAAGAGCTATCCTCTTGACCTTTTGGAACTTCATTACCATACGGGTCTACACCCCAAACAGCAACATTGGTAGCCAACCCTAAGCCGCCCGTTGTCAAAAATTTAGGGGAAACACCAACCAATTCTCCTGTGTCTGTGTTTACTGCGAACATTTTAGCACCGCTTTTCAATGGCTCAAATTCATTGGAGAACTTGTTTGTCGCCTCTCCTGTCAACAGGATACTCATATTGTGTCCTGTATTTACAATACCTGTGTAATCAGGTAATTTACTACAATTAGTCATAATTCTTTTTAATTTATTAATACACCTAATACAAAACCCGCCATACCCCAAGTCTTCTTATCGTGGAGTATATCGGTCTTTTCTTTTATTACCACGTTACCCACGTTCTGAGTAACTATATAAGGGTTAGAGTTTCTAACCTCTATAATTGGAGTTAAGGGCTTTAAAAACCCATATCTTTTATAACCAATAGTTATTATGTTTTCATTCTCAATGCTAATGTTATCTAAACTAAGCCCAACTTGATTTATAGTAGCGTCTAAGCTCATAAACTCATCATTAAACTTATAAGATTGTGGTAGCTTCAGATAACTATCACCATCAATAAACTTTAACATAGTGTCTACATGGGTTATGATTATAGTGTCTAATATAACCTGTGTAACTATTTTAGTTTGGCTATTAACACGCTTTAGTTTATCAACCTCTAAAACACCCTGTTGTATAGCGTCTTTCTGAGTTAATATAACCTGCTGTTGCTCTATAATCTTATCACCCCTTTTATCAACAACCTCTTGGTACTCAAGCTCACTCTTCTTAAACCTTGATATTTGGTTTTTAAAAGAGTTAAATTCTGACCTGTCAGAGAAAACCTTAAAAGAAAGCAATATAACCACAAAAGCTAAAACGTATGTTATAAGCCTATTAGTCATGCCTTAATTACTTTGTTTTTTTATAAATCAAATAAGCCAAAACACCAATAGCAATCATACCAATTGGTTTTTTGTAAAAAGGCTTTTTGGGCGGGAAGCTTTCACCACCGACCACATCTACATCCTCATTGGAATCAGTAGAACCAATACCTGTGGTAGTAACCCTGTCTTTTCCATCACCTATATATGCACTCATTAACTGAGTTAGATATTCAGCAGATGGATTCCACATAGGTTGTCCGTTTGTTTTTATCAAACTACCATCGGACAGAACAAAACCTGAATCGGTTACCTGAATACTCTCATCCATGATTCCGTTGTAGAAATCATTTAGAGTACCCTGAGAACCATCAGGTAGCGTTATTGTAACATCTAGCATATTACTACTCTTGACTCTTCTTCCATCCTCTACCAATAGCCCAAGCAGTTGCGTAAAGCCCTGCAATACCTAGCAAAAATGCTCCTAAGTTCTTAATTTTCATAACTCAATTGTTTTTAATTAAAAATATTACTTAACACCGACTCAGTAGTAACTGTACCACCATTTGTAGCGGTGTTACCTCTTCTCGGTTTATTTACTACAATAGTAAAATCATTCGGTACTTTGGTTATTGTAGTCAAACCATCGTAAAGCGGAAACGTAGCCCCCGCATCTTGTTCGATTAAAATAGTTGAGTTTCGTTTAAGTTTATGTGGTTTTTCAAAAACAAGCGTTAGCTGACCTGAATCGAACTTTGCAGAACTTCTAGGTTCTGCCCCCCTCATATACCTATCTACCCTTTCTTGAGAATTAAAGTCGCTACAATTTTGGTCTTTACACCAAACATTATCGTAGAACCTATAACTTCTCTTACGAAGAGATAGGTATGTCATTATTGACAAAACCCCAACACCTAAAACTATCAAACCTTTTTTCAAACTTACCTCCTAGTAATCTGTATCGTTAAAATTCATGTGACCATCACCACTAAATCCTGCACCATCAGCTCCTTCATCGTCAGGAGAAATCATTTCGTCAGTATCCTTGATGTCTACTCCACAAGCACCTGTGTTTGAATCACCATTAAAGTGTGCATCAGTATCATGGTCTTCGATATTGTGTTGTGAACTTTTACCATCAAATCCTGAAGCATCAACATCGGCAACATCATCACCCACATCAAAAACATCAAAAACATCTTTTGTTGTAGAAACACCTGTGTCAACTACATCTGTAGCAAATTCGGTAGCCTCATCTACAAGTTTTGTTGCACCTGTCTTTAAAGCTGTACCAACTTTTGCAATCTTTGAGGTTGGTTTATTATGCATATACCAACCTACTCCTAAAATCCCTCCCAACCATAGGTAAGGGTTTGTGAAAAAATTTTTCATCCTTTTACTTTTTGTTAAACACTACCACTTATTTATAGGGCAACTCTGACTCGCTATTCTCGTTTTTAAGCGAACAAAGCACCCACACTTCTTACAACTCCCTGTCGGTCTAAAGTAATGCTCACAGGGTTCGTTCTTAGAACTACCCCTACATATACTTAACCTTTCGTTAGCCTCCTCTCTTGCAAATTTAATCATAATCTCAGTTTTTTATTTGGTTAGTTCTGTTTTATTGATTATCAAGGAAATACTTTAATTCGGGTAAAACAACTCCCGTATAGTATTCTTGAGTAACTTGTTCGTAATCGTAATCAGGTCTATCATACCCATAGGTATTCAAATCACTCGTTTCATCTAAAACCGCTTGAGATGTTAAGTCCCCAAACCTACCATCAATTGGCATTTGTAGTGTTGGATTAGCGAATAATAAAAAGGCTTGTAATTTAGCTACGTTATCATAAGCAACACTTGGGTCGTTTGATAAAGGGAAGGGCATATCCTTTCCTGTAAATTTATACGAATAGAAAGAATCTTTTGTAGATGTTTCTACTACATATATAGCTGTATCAGTTTGCTCTATAGTGATATTTCCTTCAGCCAAATCCCTACCACTAATAGGTACACCCCTGAAAAGTCTTTTAAGGTATGGTACACCAAAGTAAATACCCACACCAAGTGCGAGTAATCCTAATATTTTTAGAGCTGTATTACCTTTCATTACTTCTTTTTAACAAGTGAATATATTAATAATAACGAAGCCACCCCAACCAAACTACCCGATATAATCTTGTATGTTTGAAATAATCTTTCCTTTTCAGAATTTCTCTGTAGTGCCTTATTATAAACATCTAATCTTAAAGATGCTCCATACTGAAGCACATCAATCTCAGATTTTATTAATTTTTCCTGTACCCGAAGGTTTTTAATTGCCAACTGAAGCTGCTTCTGTTTAGCCGCTGCATCAAACATTTGACCTATAGAAACAACAATAGCCACAGCGGCAATAACCTGACCAATTACAGGAACAGCCGCAGCAAACTTAGTAGCGGCTAAACCTGTTGCCTTTACGGCAGTAGCAGGTAAAATAGCGGGGGCTGCTGCCATACCAACACCCGTACCCGCAGCTACCATACCCGACTCAGGTATAGTAATATTAATATTAGGCTCTAGGTTTACATCAATAATGCTATCATCATCCTGACCCACATTAACACTTGCCTCGCCTTTATCAGTGTCTACATCAACACGCCTACTATTAAAGTATATGTTTTCGTCTTTCATCATTTAGAAGCCCGTAATAAAACTATAGTTGTTATTAAGCCAATACCACCAACAAAACCCGCTAAAGCTGTATTGCTTATAGCATTAAAAGCTTTAACCTCGTCAGCTATTAATAAAGAGTTTGCTAAATCCTCAGCCGCATCTATCTCTGCTTGATAAGCCTCCTCCACACAAGTGTTATATCCATTGAACTCAGATTGAGATATTATAGAACCCTCAGCCCAATCTCTTATAAAAGCCCATTTAGCCATATCTATAACCTCTCTACACTTACATTTTTTAGATAATCCACCACATTGTTTGTGTTTTTCGTAAGCCTCATCATACTTATTTGTAGATTGAAGAACTATATTTTCTAAATCCTCACATGGCACATATTGTGGCGAGTCTTTTTTTCTAACAATAGAGTAAGGGATAGTTTCTTCTCCGTTTTCCCCATATCCAAGCCCCCATTGTTTTAATAGTTTTCGGGCGTATTCTCTACCTCTAGCTCTTCGCTTAGAACCACCCCACCAAGCACACTCGTTTTTAGAGCCTTTAGCGTAACCTGTAAAAAAATCTATACTTACCGCCATTACTTATCTTTTCTTAATTCAAAGTGTGGGTAATCTTGAAAGACATTATCATTTAATTCTGTATCTCTATCCCAATCACCACCCCACCTAAAGTTGTGAGTTATTAAACCTTGCTCCTTAAACATCTTTGCTGTAGCCATAACATAACCCGCAAAGTGTATCATCCTTTTAGTGTCTTTCCAATCTATCGGAAACGGAATAGCGTCAACAGCCATACTTGGAAGCAGGTTATGTCGGCTATTAGGAAACTTCACCTTAGAAAACCCACTCTCAAAAGCTGTATCCTGCTCCTGTTCACCTCTGTGACCACAAATAATAGAATGGTCAAAGTGTTTTAAAACTTCTTTAAACACCACTTGAAGGTCTTTGTGAGCCTCACCTAGTCTTGATTTCGATATTTTAGAATACTTATTTACCATTACTTTCTTACGAGTAATATTGCACCTAAAGCCAAACCACCTAATAGGTACGGACTTAACTTTGCTTGTTCTACATTAACGGACACGTTGCTTGAACTTGTACTCGTGCTAGTGTTTGTTGTATTGGTTTCTGCAACAAATCGACCATCTTTTATGGCATCATCTATATAGGTTGTAATACTCTCAACCTTTTTTGATAAATCATTTAATCCTTTTAGGGTTTCTACAGCTCCATTTGCATTACTGAACTCTTCATAGTTTGAATAACTACTTAGGTCATCAACCAAAGAATTTAGTTTGTTGTAATTAGAACTCCAAACCTTACTCTTACCCTCTTTAGTGTTTAAGTCTTTTCTCTTAGCACCTTTAGTGCTTTCAATGATTAGCTTTTGTTTAGACAGCTTATCTAAGTCACCCTCCAAACCCTTTACGTTGGAATTTATCCTATTCTTCTTTTTAGATAACTGCTCTAATATTACATCAACCTCATTACCCTTACCTTCAGCATCATCGGTATCATTTAGGGCATTAAAAGAGTTGTATAACTCGTGTAACTTATCACTACCTATACCATAGGTTTTGTTAAGGTATTCTGCATTATCAATATCGCTTTGCAACTCTTTAGATTTAAGCTTTAAGTCAACGAAATTCCTATGCTTATCCCTCTTTATATTTAAGCCGCTATCAATTTCAAATTCCAAATCACCTGTTTCTGACTTCAGCTTTTTTATCTTAGAGTTAAGAGCATCTACATCCTTATTAAACAATTCTTCATCAAAAACCTTAACATCTTTACCTAAGAAATTACTAATATGATTAGAAACACCTATCATATACAGGTTATCCTTAGTGAATGTTTCATCACTAAGTTCTCCCGTATAAGTATTGCTAAGGGATTTATTACCCTTATTTATACTTTGTATAGATTTTAATATTTCTTTCTTATCAGTCAATATATTACTTTTTAAGGAATTTAGACGCAACATAAGCTAATCCCGCAATTAAACCAATTTTAAGTATTGGAGCTACTAAATCACCATCTTCATCTTTAGAAGCAAAGTTACTATAATCTTTGTCTTTTCCACCCGACATATTTAAGTATGCCTTTCTCGCTTTCATTCCTCTAAACATTAGTTTTTGGAACTCTGTAGGATTGCTACCAAAAGGATTGAAACCTCCATCCCCATTAAAGGATGATGATTTTTGATAACCTAACGGAGTTAGTTTGCCCTCCAAAGTATTTAAAGCGGTTTTAAGCTTATTTTCAAATAAGTTAAATTGGTCTATCTCGCTATTAGCACTTTCTATATCGTCTATTAAGTTATTTAATTGAGTGTTTTGATTAGATATGGTAGTATTTGCTTGTGCAAGTTGACTACTAAGCTCATTTCTTTCTGACAACAATCCTGACTCAGTAAGAGTCCCCGATTCAATACTATTAGAAAGAGTACCTAACTCACCCTCTAATCTACTTATCTCGCTGTTAGCATTACTCCAATCACTTATTAAGTTTTCTAAACCTAAAGCGTAACCCTGCGACAATACACCCTCAGAAACTAAAGTGTTAATCTCAGCGTTAAGCTCATTGGTTTTGCTCGTCTTGTATGCCTCTAAAGAATCATCAAGCTGACTCTTTAAGGTTTCTAAATCACTATTTAGCTTTGTAACTTTACCCTCTAGTTCTGATATTGTACCTGACTGACTTTGGGTTGTCAAAGAAGCAGTTTCTAATTGAGATTCTAAGCTTTGAATTTCACCCTCTAATCTATCTAACTCAGCTTCTTGCCCCGATATAGTGCTTGAGTCTTCACTACTTGTATTAGATGAAGTTTGAAGCAAATTGTCGTATTGAGTTTGCAAATCATTTAGTTGGTTTTGCAAACCTTCTTTATCTGAAGTTAAACCACCAACTTGCGACTCTAAACCACCAACTTCCGACTCTAAACCACCAACTTGCGACTCTAAACCACTAACTTGAGCTTCAGATGTACCAACTTTTGCAAGTTCCTTTAACAAATTGATTTTGTAAGAATTAGCTAATGCGTAAACATCACCCAAGTTCATGGTCGCAAGGGTGTTAGGGATTGGTTCATCACCAATACTTACACTAACATTATTATAGTTACTAACAAGGGCAACTAATCTATTCCTGTAGTTTTCCATATTAGTAATCTGCTTATTAGCATCATCTAATTTTGCCTGTACAGCAGCTACATTTGCTGAAGTAACACCATCGTCAGCATCCTTTAACTCACCTTCAAGCCTCGCTACATCATTTTGTAAACTAGCAATCAATTCATTAAGCTCATTCTCACCGCCACTCAACGCAAGGTTAGCCGCCTCTAAGTCTGCTATATCAGATTTTAATTTAGCTATCTCTGCATCGTCTGCTGTGTTTTCACCTAAAGCGTCTTCTAATTCTTGTGCAAGTTCCTCTTCTTCTGCAACTAATGAGTCATACTGAGCAACTTTGTCGTCATACTCTTTAGTTTTACTCGATAAGTCAGACTTTAACCCCTCAAGCTTAGTTTCAATAGCTGAAACTATTTGCTCATTGGTACTACTTTGACTTATGTTTAAACCATAAGTAGAACTCAATCTTGTAGCTATAAGACCTTTAAAGGCTTCTAAAGCACCCGACTGAGAAGACAAAGTATCCAACTCAGCCTGAAGCTCCTTTATATATTCCTCTAACTCAGAAACACTTTCACAAGCATCTGCATTGTTAGGGTCTAATTTACAAAGCTCCTTGTACTCTTTAACTTTATCATTACAATCCTGTAGTTCGTCAGCAGCGTAATTCGCAGCGTCAATATACTCATCCAACAAAGAGTCTATATCTGAGTAATTAGAATCTGTTGTTGTGTAGGTTGTGTCTACACTACTAGCTATTTCATACTTACAACTACCACTATCAACTGTTGCGTTAGGGTCGTAATTTTGTGCATTAGGGTCTGTACAACCCATAATATCATAAACCCCACCACCGCCTGTAGGTGTACTATCAGGCACGTTTGTGGAAGGTATATCATTTGGCACGTTGTCATCAATTTGTGTATTACTTCCACCGCCTGAAGGTATGTCAGGTCTAACAGGTGTAGGTGCAGGTGCAGCTTCTTCTGCTGCCGATTGTGTAATTGACTGACCTTCTTCTATTGACGCATTATCAAAAGACCCACCCCAATCTATTGTAGAAGGGTCAAAGGTTGATGGGTCAAACACAGGTTCAGGTGCAGGTTCAGGTGCAGGTTCAGGTGTAGGTGCAGGTGCAGGTGTAGGTGTAGGTGTAGCTATAACAGAAGCATTCAAAGCGTCTTCAGCTTGTTCTTGCCTTGCTCTTTCACTATACTTACCAACCAAAACAATCATGTGATTGTCGTTTTTTGAAGTTGAGGTTTCTTCACAATTATCTCTTCTTCCTACCCAATTTGGTCTACCCCAATCAACATCATTTATTAATGCTATACCCGTTCTATTTTTTGGGTGAGTTTTAGTAGTCCAATAAGCATCATTTGCACCATCTGATTTTGCGTCTACAGGCTCAACAAAACCTCTACTTCTTAAATAATCACAAACATCTTTATTAGCCCCGCTTGGTATTCCCCATTGTATAAGACCTCCACCCATAGTAATTGAGTCCTTTTCTGATACAGCCTTATCAAATTTTCCACGACCTAAATATGCTAAAACATAAATATCGTCACCATCTATTTTGTATATGTTTGCAAAAGAACCATCATCACATTGTTTTAATCTGTCACCAACTGACATATACATACCATAAGGTAGTTGAAAATCAATACACCCAAACTCATCTTTTATAAACAAGCCTCCAAGAAATCTTGACCTCTCTTCTTCAGTAGCCTCGATAGGTGGCATAGTAATGTTATCTACTGTATTTGCAACAATTATTGGATTACCATCCTCATCCACTTCTATATTTTCATTAACATCCTCTTCCTGTGAAGCTAAATCAAAAATATTTAAGTTAGGTGAGTCATTATTAGTGTATGCTTTAAAATCACTAATAAGCTTTGAAATACTATTGTTCGAGTCAAGTGGGTATTCTTTAGCATAAACAGGATTAACAAAACTGTCTTGATAAACCGCAATATCATCATTAAATGTCCAACCCGTTGTACAAGCGTTCATTCTTGCAACGTCTTCACTTTGCATATAACCTTGTAGGGTAGACAACAATGTATAGGACTTACCTAATTTCCCCCCAATTTGTAATCTCTCCTGTTGAGTTACATATTTATTGAAATACTCACAACCTTTACCCGAAACATCTATTGTAAGGTTTCCTACGTTTACACTTTCGGGTGTATCATTAATTATCCTTGCATCTCTCTCTATTATAGCAAGTATTAAGCTTTCAGAATCTGATTTAAAAGCATAAACATCACCCTTTCCATTATCTGTTTCACCTTGATAACCATAAACTATCTCTTCAACAACAGGCTCTTCTTCTATTTCACAAATAGGGAAATACTGCTCTATTGACGCAATAGGCACTTTTGCCAAAAGGATGGTGGGATAAGATAAGGTTGCTTGAGAATCAACTACACTTTGTCCATCCCAAATTTGTTGCTCCATAAGACTCGGACTTAGAGATGATGACTTTTTAACCCAAAAAGCCTGATTTGTAGCATAGTCAGTAGCAACATCTCCATATTCAGAAAATTTATAAATTTTCTGTAGTGGTGACGATGTTGATAAACCATCTTTACCTTTGCGTATATAATAATCCACTTTGTCAGGGTTATTAAAATCGTTTTCACCTGCATTAGCGTCAGGCTCTAACCAATTTATAACATCATTAGGTAGTCCTAATTTAAGACCATCACCCAATTTACCTGTATTAACATCGTCAATAAAATTATATGAATCAAACCAATTTGATGATTTTGGTTTAAAGGTAGCTAATATCGCATCACTACCTTCTATACCTACTAAGTAAACCTTTTTATTTCCGACATATCCCGACTTACTATCTAATAGGTTATCATCTAAGTTATAGCAGTCTGTATCTGTAGTTAGCTTTTTAACACCTTCAAATAATACGGGGTCGCCATCAGAAAGGTTATATCCCGTTTTCAAAACCTTACCGAACACAATAAACTTGTAAACAGAACCCCTTGTAGTTGTTATATCTTTAGTTGACACATCACAATTAGAGCTATCAAGGCTCATAACCTTGTTTTTACCCGAAATATAATCCTCATAATAATCTCCCGATGGAATAGCTACATTTTGACACACATTTTTAAGAACCTCTCTGTAGGTCAGACCATCAGTATTAACTCTGTTTTTAGCGTTTGGTCTAACCCAATAAATACTATTTAAAAAAGCTGAGTTAGTACCACTAAAGGGGCTTGTGCTACCTTTTCCAAAAGGCGACTCACCCATCCCCATACCACTAATAAGACCTATTTCACCATCTCTGCTTGGTTTAACATATATAGCTACCCAATAATCGTAATTACCCCTTGATGAATACTTTAAAGCTTTATAATATCCTGATTGAGCTAATACCGTATAGTTTTCTAATTCAAATGAAGCCATCTTTCTTTTTACTTTTTAATTGCTACAAATATGGCTAAGACAGCTAAACCTGCAACAGCCATTTTTAATGTGTTATTATCTTTTTTCGTTTCAGTATTGTTGTTACCACTATCTTGGTAGGTGCATAGACCATCATTTACAGTAGCGTTAGGGTCATAATTTAGAGCCTGTTCATCAGTACAACCCATTATAAGTTCAGAATCTGAAACTTCTTCCGCTGCTGATTGTGCAACTGACTGACCCTCCCCTATTGTAGCATTATCAAAATACCCATCCCAATTAATTGTAGAAGGGTCAAAGGTTGATGGGTCAAACACAGGTTCTGAAGCTGCTGCTGCTTGAGCTGCTTGAGCTGCTTGAGAGTTCTCAAGAAACGTTTCGTGAGAGGGTCTACTTGGTCTATCCCCTCTTCTATCAAGCGGGTCGTCTATACCTGAATCCTCATCAAAAGCAGGGTTAGGTCTATTAAAAAATGTTGAGTCGTCTGTAACAACAACCACTTCTTCATAACCACCTGATGTATTGTAATACTTCATGTCAATTTATTTTCTTAATGCAGCTATTAAAATTATTAAACCTATTAAACCACCTCCAATTAAAAGCCATTGCTCTTGAGTTAAGCCATCCCCTTCAGCTTCACCCAACTCAGCATCTGTATCAGGCGTTGGTGTTGGCGTTGGCGTTGGTGTTGGCGTTGGTGTTAGTACAGGGTTATCTACCTGCGTAACCTGACTACCCCCATCATCGGGTTTGCTTGGTGTGTAATCTATAACTTCCTCATATTGATTATAAGAAGCCACCAATATCATCATTTCATCCCTTGATGCGGTTTGAATACTCTCAGTACAATCAGGTCTTCTTCCTGACCAATTTGGTTTACCACTAAAAACACCATTTATCAAAACAACGCCTTGATGTCTTGGGCTTTTAACCGTAGTCCAATAAGAATCATCCTGACCGCTAAACCCATTATCTTTTAAAAAGTAGCAAAGCTCTTCGTCTAACTTGCTAGGTATAGACCACTTTAACCCCGCTACATTCATTTTCTCTAACTCTTTAACGGTGTCGCCATAACTACCCTTACCTAGATAAGCAAAAACCTTGACAACCCCGTTTTTAACAGAGAATATCTTAGCATAATCACCCTGACAATCCCAAATCTTTTCACCTTGCCTTGCATTACTACCAAACTTTAAAGACTCCAAACAAGAAGTGTTGTATGTTAGCATCCTATCTACACCATCAAAGTAAGACTTAGAGTTGTGATTATTAAAATACTTATAATTCAAATCACTCATTTTTTTAATCTATTAGTGCTAAGTACGTTATTAATCCGAAAATGACCAATTTTAAACCTTTGTCTTTTTTCGGGTTAAATCCGCTAAAATTCATAAAAACCCTTTCCAACTCTTCTTGTTCAACTTCATCGGGTGGCTGTATGCCTTGTTCTTTAAGTATAGCGTCTAACTTTGCTATCTCCTCATAACCAATTACACCTGATGTAGCATCATAGAAGAATGTTACGGTAATAAAGTCCCCCGCCAAAATATCAAGCTCTAGATAGGTTTGACCATTTAAAACCAAATCCGCTACATAGTCTAATACGGTTTGGTATTGATAGGGGTCAACTACGGTAGTATCTACCAACTGCTTTTCAAAACCTGCTAAATCATATTTTTTAAGAGAAACAGGCTCTTGTATCTGTAGGTAGTTATTAGAGTATTTTCTAATTTTATCTATATATAACTTTTGATTAAGTAGTGAGTTTACCAACTCTCTGTAATCATTTGTTGTAGGGTCTTTTACTATAATATCTATATTCCAACCATCAGGATGTTTTAACTTAAATCCTTTTGGGTATCCTGTATTAGTGAATATTGTTGCAGGAAAAGATGTAGTTGGTATAGCTAAATCTTGAATTTGTAACCCCGCTAAAAACTCATTAAACATTGACGGCTTCATTTTACACTCAGTAGGTGTGGCATAAAATAACTTAACACCCATAGGTGATGCTTCATCTAAGTTGTTTCCATCAGGAACTTGACTTGACATATCTTGTGCTATGCGTACAAAAAAAGCGTCTATAGCCTCACCAACATTGGTTGTTAGGTTTGTTGTGTATAATGTAGCACCAACTATATACCTTATAACAACATTAACCGCAGAGTTAAATGCAAATGGAAGTGTTTTGCCATCGGCAACCCAAACCTGACCACTTGCATCAAGAAAGCTACCACCAAAGTTAGTGGTGTTCATATCTAACTGCTGCAAAGCTCTATCGTTTAGGTATTTATTAATGGAGTTTAAACCATCACCCGTATATAGCAACTTTACCGATTGGTTAAAGCAACTTAAATTCTCAGCCTTTATTTTAAAACTACTACCGTTCTTCATTTACATTTAAAATAGTAAGTGACCCCACTTTAGTATTGCAGTCCATAATGTACCAAATACTACCGTACCACCAATTAACTTATTCTTAAACCTTTTATCTCTTTCTATGTAGTTCTCGTGCCTCTTAACCATATCAACCAACCCCTCTTGACCAAAAGTGGGATTACCGATAATAGCCTTTTTAATCTCCTCTAAGGAAGACTTTATTTCTTCTATCTCAGACTTCAATTCTTTATATTCTTTACTTGTTATAGACACAATTTGAATTTTAAGCTTCTAATTCGTCTAACCTTCTATAAACTTCATCAAGGTCTTCACTAATCGTGTTAATCTTATCTACAATATCCTTTAATATGCAGTTTACAATATTTTCCTTTTCGGGGAAATCAGTACCCACATTGTTAAGGTAAACCTCAGACTCTTTATCTATTGGTGTTAATCTCTTTGCCATGTCATTATACTCTTTTAAATTTAAACTCTAAACTCATCCCATAATAAAGAGCCTGAAAACCTCTTGGTATAATATTTTGGAAAACGGGTAAAATACCATCACCTTTATCAAAATCGTATGGGGTTGATAATGTTTTATTTATGCTATAGTTAATGGATGTGTCACTCATTCCTGTTATTGTGGAACGAGCATCTGTTATAAGCGTTACAGTCCTTGTAGCTCCTGAGTATTCCAACCCAAGTACATCAATCTGTAAATCTGTTACCGATGAACTCTGAATACTCCACAATGCACTATACTCTATTAGCTGACAACCTGTAGGTATTATTATATCAGGTTGTCTTGCAAGTAAAGTAGTTTGGTCGTTACCCGTATAGTTGCCATAGCCCGTTTGAATTTCAAAATACCCATTGCCAAAAGTGGTATCTATTGTTGTAGCCCTTGTACTATAGTCGTTTCTAAGCCTACCCTCAACGGACATAGTGAAAATATCATCACCTACATCGTCAACGGGGTCTTTGAACTGATTAAACCCTATGCTATCACCACTTATATTCATTAGCTTGTTCTTGTTTCGATAAGTATTTGAATATTAAAACCATTTAAATAAGCCGCAATTGAAGTTGATGGTGAGGTTCTTTTAATACAAGGTAGTATCCCAACACCCTTATCTATATTAGCACCTATGTTATGAGATAAACTATACCTTTGAGTTGTGCTATTCATACCACTTACAGCACCACTTGAACCCAATTGTGTAACGGTTCGTGTTGCCCCACTAAAGGAAACACTTACCAAGCCTATTTCAACACCCGTATAATTTGTTGTTGAACTAATATACCAAGATGCAGAAAAGGATATGATACGACTATTTGTTGGTATTATGATTGCGGGTTGTGGGGTGTCTAAAGCTGTTATAGATGCACCACTCATACTACCATAAACATTGTTTATTTCGTAATAACCATTACCATAAGTCTGACTATTTGTAACGTATGAGTTAAAAGAACCCAAAACCCTACCTGATGCTGAAATAACATAAGAGTCATCCCCTATATTGTCCTCAGCACCACCTAAAGCAGAAAAACCGTATTCACCTAATTTAGTCATACTATATTATTGTCTACCTATTAATCTTGTTGTATTAGAAGCCAAACTCGCTCTTTGAATTGTTAAGCCATCTAAAACCTTACCATCATTGGTACTTATGGTAAGTGATTCTCCCGAAGCTATGGTTATAGCCCCCGATACATTTGTATTAACCTTTAGTGTACCTGTAACGGTTGCGGCACTTGTACCCGTTCCTGTAACACTAATTGATAAAGCGGTAAGCCCATCATCCTCATTGATGATTATTGCAGCACCCGCCCCTACATATTCTTTTGTGAAAAATTCTGATTTTGCCATTTTAACCTTGTTTCGCCATTAATTTCATCATTGCCTCTTCTCCAAATACCTCACTCCAAGTTAATTGTCTGTGAGGCTTATTCTTAAAGTAAGAGTGTAGGTATAATTTTGAAGCTTTGTCGCAGTTTGTGGAAATGTAAACTATTACATCATCCTCTTTTTCTGCATCACACTCTTTTAAAACATCTACCAATAGATTACCTATAAAAACAGGAATCATATCCCTCACATTAAATATGTCAACCAAAACAGGGTAAAGCTCTTTCACACCTAACTCTCTATCTTTTACAAAATCCTTTGCAGAATAGAATTTTGGTTGACCCCCCTTAAATTGCATTACTAATTGAACATTTGTTGTTGGCATACTATACTCTTTAGCTAACCTTACAATATTGTCCTTCATAATCTTTTTAGACTTCGCTTCTATACTCATCTCTTTTGGTTTTTTGGTTATTTACAATCTCCGCTTCTACTTTTAAGAATCTTACTACCCTTAACCTTTAGTTGGTATGGGTAATTATACTCTTCATATATTGATGCTTTAAGCTTCATATTACCGAATATTTCTAAGGTGTTGTCACCTGCAAATATATTCAATCCTAAATCAATTAAGTCGCCTTTTAAATCTAAATCAACATCCAACTCCAAAGTGCTTATAGAGTTTGCAGACAAAATACTTTCTTGCTGACTTTGAATACTACCTATGTGTATGTCATCAAAGTAAATATCTAAATCAATGTTTTTAACTTCAACATCAACATCAGAAGCATTTCTCATGTTAAGCTCTAAAGGTATGCTCGTAGGTACATTACCACCCTGTAGTTTAGCTTTAACAGCATCTATAATCAACTCCCTCCACTCCAAGCTTGTGCTTTCCACACACACCTTCGTTAATAGCTTTCTTTGGGTTAATAGGTACTTTGCTAAAGCGAAAGCACCAACCCCAATTGCTAATCCTAAAAATATTTTTAATCCTTTCATATCTAAAAGTCGTATCCACCTAATTCATTACCATGTTTAAAACCCCTACCATCAACAAAGTTACTAAAACCACCTCTATGCTTAGGGTTATAGTTAAAGTATTCTTCTTCAGGTATCCCATACTTCTTTACATCAATAACGGGCTGTGGTTTAGGCAAAGAACCTTTAAAAGATGAAAACCTTTGCTTAAAAGTATCCCTTCTTTGTTTAATTTGACTTAGCTTTTTAGAGCCATCAAAATTAGAATTACATCCACACATATTAATTTGCTTTTATTACTGAGTTAGCTAATACATAACCATTCAATGACGAACTACAAGTATCTTGAGCCAACTCTCCATTTACATTAGCCACCGAATCATAAACACCATTTACGATAGCACACACATTTACTTTATACCAAACTTGAGAGCCTACACTCTCAATACCTACGACCTTACCAACAATGTTACCATTGTAAACAACGCCCTCTAATCTACCCGCAACATAAAGGTTGTTAAAGAAAAATCCATCATCAATGGATTTATCAGTTCTAACCTTAGCAACCTCACCATAAGGCTTAACTAAATCACCAACGCCTATACCGCTATCTATAGGGTCTGTGCTTTGCGGGTCTACATCATCACTTGGGAGTACACCCAAATCTTCTACTATCTTACCCTTGTTTAAAACAAAGGTTAATATAATACCGCTAAGTATTAATGCAGAGGATATTAATATTGTTTTAGTCTTCTTATCCATTACTTTATAAGCTTTCTAATTTTTAATGCGTAAACCACACCACCTATTATTAGAGCTGTTGGAACTACCCAACCTGCATTTCTACCAAACCAACCTAAGCCCTTTAAGGCATTTGTACCTAAAGCACCAATACCTAAAGCCGCATCAGCAACCAAATTACTAGAACCAAGCTCATTATCCTTTAGAAACTTGTTAAACATTGGTTCGTATTTACACCAATTAATGTTAGACTCCCAACTATCCTGAGCATCCCAAGCACTTTTCCAAGTAAGGTTAGCCTCTTGTTGACCATACTTTTCTTTTAGCTTTTCGTGCCAAATAATCCAATCCGTACAAGACCAATACCTATCACTACCCCACTTATCATAATCGGGTTTACTTTGCCATGTTATATTTTGTCCGTAATCGGGCATTAGCTTTTATATTCGTTATTAAACATTTTGTGTAATGCTTCGTATCTCTCTTTGTTTAATTCACTTGGTGAGTTTTCAAAAACATCCAAGTAAACATTGTAAGCGTCTATTCTAGGGTATCCTAAACCTAAGTAAAGCTCTAAACTATTTTTATCAGCCTCTACCTCATCCTCCATTACTTCGTTTAGGTAGAAGTGAGCAAATTCGTGAAGAAGTATAGCCATCCTCATTGGTATAGTGTACCTTAAAAAATCGGTCTTACTAACCTCTATCAACCCATCATTTTGACTTATCCTAGCAGGAGTTGGAACTATCTCACCATTACTCTTTATGTTTGTTAAGTAACTAATAGTAAACACACCATCGTCAGATGTGTATTCAGCTTCTGCGGGTATTGAACCTGCGTCATAAGAAAATTCTTCTGCAAAATTTATAAAGGACTTTACCTCATCCTTACTAAAGTTGCTGTTTGAATAATCAGTCTTCAGTCCACCTACCTGTATGTCATCAACCCCAAAACTACCATTCTCACCATTCTCAGAGTATAATTCTATTTTAGCTAAATCGGGTGCAACGGGTACATTAACGTAATACGTTCTTTCACCACTTACAACACAATTCCTGTGAGTCAGCATGGTTTCATCATTCTCACCATCCTCAACTATTAATTGTAGATTTTGCTTTCCATTACACCAAAGCGTTATAGCAAGGGTACATGGCTCTCCATATAAAGGGTAGTCTATTACCATTTACTATATTACTTCTTATTAACTAAAACACAAATAGCGTAACCCAAAACAGCCCCAAAAAGAAAGCTTCTGCGTCTTATAAACCTTTCCTCAAATCTCTTAGGTGCGGGTGCATTTTCAGTAGAACCATCATCACCATCAGCATAATTATAATCATCACCATCAGCGTTTAAATAACCACTATCGTGAACCGCTAATTTACCCCTCATTTGCTCAACTTTTAACCATTGCTTAAATGGCAACTCTGTATTAGAGTTCTTGTAGTATTGATTAGCACTAATCATAGTTTATTTTTTTCTTCTGTAGATTATTAATACAGCCGCACCAACCACGACTGCTATTGCTGAATACTTTGCAATAGTACCCCAATTTAACTTATTTTCTTCCATTTTAATACTATTTAGCTATTAATCTTGCTAATACCGCACCCCCAAGACCAAAATATAGCGGTGACTTACCAAAATATATGGCAACCATAACACCTATTATTGCTCCCGTTAGCATTGACTTACCTTTTGCTGCGGCACTATCTCTTATATCTCCACCAAAATTCCCATATAAGGAATCTTTCATCATTTTAGTTAGTTTTGGGTCTATTTCATAAACCTGTCGCTTATCCTTAACCTCTTCTACTCCATTGGAGTTGTCATATTGGTTTAGCCACATTATTTTTTCTTCTTAACTAAGAAGTAAATACCAACACCCAAAGCTATTACAATACCACCGTAAATAGCTATTTTAGTCCAATCTGTTTTCTTTTCTTCAACTACAGAATCAGGTCTATCCTCATTATTACCTTGTTGTACTGCATCATCATCACCACCTGTAATCCAATTAAAGATATTATCTAACCCAACCTGTTGTGCCACATTCCAAACACCATCAAGGATACCTCCAACGCTAACACCACTACTATAATCACATTCACCGCTATCAAGGTAGTTTTTAGCTGAGGGGTCATCACATAAACCAAATTGAGTACCCTGACCTATACACTCGTAATAACAGCTACTATTAGGTTCGTATGTGTATGACTCACAATCACAACCACCAAAAGAGCCATTAAAGCTTCTTGATAAAGCAGAACTACCTATTTTTTTTGTAGAAACGTCTTCAGGTAGTTTAACCCCCTGCATAAGTTCATCAAACTTTTCAGGATGCTCTAAAAATATACTTATAACCTCTTTAGTTAAAGCTTTTGGGGTGTAGTCTTCTACGACTATATCCTCTTTGGATGTAGCAGAAAGTATGTGACTTAGCTTTTGCGGGTCTTCCTCAGCAAAAGCATTTATCCTATGATGAAAGGATGTTATTGTATCTTTCTGTAATTGATTCATCCTCTATTGTTTAAGTAAAGAAAGTGTTAAAACAGCAACACCCAAACCAAGCATCATGTCAGACTTAGTAAAAGTATCTTGTTTTTCACCACCACTTCTTAATTGACCCTCTATTAATTCTATTCTACTCATAGCACCTGAAGCGTTTAAATACTCCGACTCCGACTTACCCTTATAAGGCATTGAAGCTTTTGCTAGTTGTGAAATTAAATCTTTATCAGGGTGTATTTCAGCCAACTCCTCTAAAGCCTCATCTCGGTAAACCCGAACATAAGCTTTTAGGTTCTCTGTAAGTTCCTGCTCATTTTGTGCTGAAGGTATATCGTATCTGTTAAGAATATCTTGGCACTCACTAGGAACATTGTAGGCTAAATATTCGTATAAAGTTATTGCACTACTCATGTTAATTTTTTTTAAAATTAAAAAAGGTGGCAGACAAAATCCTGCCTACCACCTTAGTCTGTATAATAAGAAACTTAATTCTTAGAATCGTCTTTTACGACCGTTCATACCCATTGAACCGCCACCTAAAACTTCAACCTTGTCCTTCTTTACAATATCAGGAGAGCTGAATCCTTTCACTACTGAACCACCTGTCAACGCACGACCTGTGGAAACATTTTCCGCAGGGTATAAGTACGCTTTCAATGTAGCAGAAGCTAAAATAGAAGCGATGGTTACCGAAGTAAACCCATCAAACTTCCAATTGAAAGAAATTGCAACTTTATCCCCTTGTTGTTGGTAAGGGTCAAGTGTTGGAACGATTACTTTTGAACTTTCGTTACCGTTAATGTCTTTTTGCTTAATAGTCAAAGTTTCTAATACTTGAGAAGCATTAGCACTTGAAAGGTAAGTAAGACCTACTACGAACGGCTTGTTCATAGATTGGTAAAGAAATTCTCCGTAAGTCAAGTTAGCAATACCCATAGAAATGGTAATTGCTGCTGCATTCCCAAAGTTTGAAGCTTGAAGGTTAGTGTAAGCACCACCAATCACTACGTTTGCTACCGCAGATGCAGTAGAGTTAGCAATAGAAAGGATGTATGGTTGAGCTGTTGCTCCACCAAGACCTGCACTTGAACCACCGTTAGCGTTCAAAAATTCAGAACCGTTCATAGAATTGAAGTTTTCGTTAGCCGCTTCACGAGCGTCTGCGAAATATTTACTCATTCTCATCTTGAAAGTGAATTATCTTGTTAATAATCAGTTAATTAATCCGTAATATACTAGCGACCTCTGAACTCAGAAGGAGTCGTCTTAGTATTGATTGCGTTGTAAGCATACATTCCTGCAACTACTGCTGCGGTTGTAACTACAAATGCCATAATCTTTGCGTTCATATCCAAATATGTTAAGCGTTAATAATCATGTTAAAGATTCTGCACAAACAGAATACACACAAATTTAACCTTATAAACGATAATATACTACCCCAAAAGCAAAGGTGGCTGTTTACATCAAAGCAACAACCACCTCTAAAAGATTGATTTACAGAACCATTAAGTGTTTCTAACTCGTTTCCAACTTTATTTTTAGTTTCCGTAATATTGTTTGAAAAGCCTATCCTTAACAGACCTTATGACTTTTGATGGGTCAGCAATTACATTACCACGACCATCCCTCTTGTTTAATTGTGGCTTAACAACCTTATTGTAGTTTAAGGAAACAAACTCATCAATAGCATCCTTTAACATCTTTGGTGAAAACTGACCCATTATCTTTTCTTCTTCAGTATCCACATATACAAAGAACCTTTTATTACCATCAAAGTATTCCTTATTAACCATAATCTCAGTAATCTTTAAGAAGTCATATTTATCCTCGAACTTTTTTCTGTGAGTATCTACGGAGTCTGAGTTTTTGTGAAACCTTAACCAATTTAAGTTTTGCCAAATCTTTGTTGTGATACGACCAATACTTTGAAAGTGCATTATAATATCTAAATCAACGTGACGATTAGTACATATAGCACCAACTAAATCATTAGGTAGGTGGTCAGAAACATACTTGTTAATATCCTCAATTAATAGCAACCCGCCCTTAAAGTGTTCTAATATTGTAAATAAAACATCTGAGAAATCTCTTAGAGTCATCCTTGAGCCATCAGGCTTGTATGGTCTAATCCTTCTAGCCTCAATATTTGGGTGTAATGAAAACCTTGCAACATCGGTTACGGATATTGCCTTTATATTTTCATACTCATCATTAACATCTAGTATTAAAACCCTTCTAGGTTTTGCTATTGGACTTCCCTTGACATAATCACCCATGAGCTTTAAAGTGGTGTAAGATTTCCCCACACCCTTTTTACCTACAACTGCTCCTAATTTTGGTTCTCTCATAACTATATAATTTATTTCTCACTCAAAGATAGCAAAGTTTTCAAATCCTGATATACTACATTCTTAACCTCAATGTTTTGTCTGTCACCCTCCTCAAGCTGCATAATCGCATCCATACAATTATTCATCTTTTTAGATACTTCATTTTTACTCAGCTTAATATACTTACAAGCCTCAAACCACACAGAGTCATAGTTGTCTTCACAATCTTTTAATTGCTTGTCATAGTCGGGCAGGAAATATGTTTCATAATTAAACTTCTTACTTTCATACAACTTAATCTGACAATCAAGCTTAGTAGACAGCTCGTGTAGGTCAACCCTATACTTAGACTGCTGAAATCCTTTAGACTTCTGAGCCTTCATCATAAGCTCTGCATGATAACTCTTTAACAGTAATACATACTGTTCCTGTATAGCTATCACTTTCTCAAAATCCTCTTTAGGTTTATATCCTGCCATTATTCAAAATTTATCTTATACTTACCCCAACTTTTATTTCTATGCTCACAGAAAGTAGAGGTGTCGCAAAATATATCAATACCTGCATTCCTCATATCGTTAGCAAACCAAGTATCGGGGTGTTGGTCTTGACCCTCAATGTACTTGAAGTTAATTCTACGCAAAGCACTTTTATGTATTAAGGCACATCCTAGTCCCGCACTAAACACTTTTTGAGTTTTACCATTAAGGTAATCACCCTGAACATTACTAATAGCGTAAGCCTCCATGAAACCCATATTGTCACCTTCTATTAATCTAATCATCGGTTCTCTATAAGCACCATCAAATATTTGATATAGACCACAAGCAATTTTCTTATCCAAACTCAATAGGTTATGAATAACATCGTGATTAGGAAACACATCTGTTTCTAAGTGCATTAAATAATCATAATTATTATCAATTGCGTAATCAACACAAGCTTGGTGACACTCAGCCATAGTTTCTATTATACCCCGCCCCTTTTTAGGTATGTACTTGTTTTCTACACCAATACTACTAAGCATTTTAGAGTTTTCTTCGGTATCAGAATTGTCAGCCAAAAAAATATCTACCCTGTCTTTAGGGTAGGATATTCTTTTAACATTCATAAACCAATCTAAAAAGCAATAGTTCTTTACATCAGACTGAGGTGACGCAATTAGTATTTTAGGTGCTTTAGACATTGTCTACATCAACTTGAGCTAAATCAGACTCACTAACCTTTAGGTCAGGGTTTTCACTAGCGACAATACTTGGTTCACTTTTCTTTGGTCTTTCAACAATATCATTTTCAGGAACAACCTGAGATGCTGTTGGTCTTGTATCCATAGAGCTAGGCGACTCTGTAGTTTCACTAGCTTTAAACTCTACAGGTCTTGAAGCACCCTTTTGAGCGTCATACATTTTCATAAACGCATCTAGTTGATAGTTTGCAGCAGAACGCATTTGAGCTACAATTGTAACCTTTTGAGCTATATCCATACCAAACATGATAAGTAGGTTTTGCTCCTCTGTAACACCCCACCCCTTTTTCTTGAAAACGGAAGTCATTACAGGTAAAGCCTTCTCTTTAAACTCATCAGTAACCTCAAAAGCATCCTCAGCCTGTGAGTTTATGCTGTCAACAATTTGTCTTACTGAGGCTGTAGTTGACTTATCAATAGGAACTCGCATTGAGGTGTCAATTAAGTCCTCATCCTCTAACTTACTAAGCTTCTTATCCGAAATCTTAGTTAAAGCCCCTAACTGTTTACAACCAAAACCATATATCCCTAAAACAACCTGTGATAGACCCTCAGCCGCAGCTTCTTTATCAGCATCAGGAAGTTCTTTAATTTCCTCCTGAGAAAACCTGTCTAATCCTGTTTTTTCTACAGGCTCTTCATCATTACCCTCATTATTATTTTCGTTAGCCTCAACCAAGTCATCATAAGATGGTTTTTGAAAGTTTGGCTCTTCAATATCTGCAATACTTTGTGCTGAAGCTATTTCGGGAGTCCTATAAGCCTTTTCCTCAACCGACTCACCAAATGGATTATAATACCCACCCAAATTGGATTCCGACTTTGAGTTTAAGTCGTACATATCATCCTTTGGCTGCTCTACCTTAGCCTCCTCTTTAGGCTCTTCAATGTTTTCCTCAACAACCTCCTCTTTAGTGTCTTCTACAATTGTTTCTTCCACCTCTTCTATAGGTTCTTCAACCTCAACCTTCTTTCTTGGTCTACCTCTTTTCTTTGCCATTGTTTTTACATTTTACTTTTTAGTAATTCAATTTCAGTTTCAAGTTTATCTAACTTTTCTAATAAATCCTTATCTTGCTTTATTTTTGGGTTTAAGTTAGTAACCTCTGTTACATACCTACTTACCGCACCTTTAGTTCTATTCATAAACAAACCAACCTTACTTTGAGATAGTGAAGTGTTTTGGTATAGCAGGTGTGCTAAAACCAACCTTGCATCTCTTTTATCAGTATCCTTATCGTTAGATTTTGTAAGCTCATCCTTAGTTAATGAATACTCATTACAAACCAATTCTAGTATATAAGCGTGTATATTATCTTTTGATACGTTGTTTGTTTTTCTCAACTGACGAATAGTACCATCCAAACCCAACCTTTCTACAGAAAGAAACAGCTCTTCAAATATTATACTTGATTTATTTTCCATTTAATATTGGGTTTTCTTCGGTTGTTTGTAACTCAAACTCAATGTACCCTTCGGGCTTTATTGTTCTATACTTTTCAATATACATGGATGATATTTGCCTATCATCACCAATAACATTAGCCTGTTCTAGTGAATCACACAAACCCTTTATAACATTATCACAATCAAAACATTGTCTTAGTGGGAACTTGTCTATCAGGTTTTTCTTTGGTGTGCTTTTTGGATACGAAACATAAAACTTAGCGTGTATGTAATCGTAATCCTTGTTTGGTATATTTAGTGAGAGTAAGTAGGTTATAAGGCTCTTTTTATAATCCGTATATTTCTTTGGGTTATAAACACCAAACCTACTCGCTCTTGGTCTAGGAGTTGGCATAGGCTCTATAGGAATCCTATACACCCCTAACTATATTTCAAACATACCAATATTGAATCCCGCCTTTTTAGGTTCTTCAGCCTTTGGTTCTTCAGCCTTTGGTTCTTCAGCCTTAACCTCTTCGGCTTTTGGCTCTTCAGCTTTTGGCTCTTCAGCTTTTGGCTCTTCAACCTTAACTTGTACTCTTTCGGCTTTAGCGGGTTTGTATTCAGATTCGATAAGACCCTTTATCTCTAAGTCCAATTTAGAAAGTTCACCCTCATAATTATCAGATGTTTTGTAATCCTCTGCATCGTAAGCATCAGAATAAGCTTGATAAAGGTTTTCAAAACGCTCAATTTTACGTTTTGTTGAATCAGATAAGTCACTAAAAGTTAATGAAGTTGAGTTTAGATACTCTTCAAATTTTGCCATCAGTTTAAATTTTGGTTAATGTAAAAACAAATATAGGCATTTAAACAATTAATACCAACTACTTTTTCTTTTTAGCTTTAGCCTTTCTACACTTAGCAATAGCAGCAGAGGCATAAGCACTTGGGAAAACCTTGTACTTAGCCTTTATCTTGTAATAACAAGAATCGTATATAGGCTTCTCAGTCTTTTTACGTTTCTTTTTTACCGCCATTATCTTTTTCTTTTCTTACGCTTTGTGGTTTTAACTTCTTCGTATGTATCTATAGGTTCTTTTGTGGTGTTACCCATAGCGTCTTTACTCATTTTATTAACGGTTGTGATTTTGTACATTTTACCATCAATCTTAATTACATCACCTGAAGATATTTTACCACCCTTAGCGTATTCTCCACAACTCATACAAACATGACCACCTTTTGCTAAATGCTCTGAGTCAGCCATTATCTCGCCATCAGGCATTCTGTGGTATCCGATTGGTAAAGTACCGCCCTCAGCGTAAGTTCTAATTATTCTCCTACCTTGCTTTGATTCACCTCTATTGAACTCCTCAAATGTTTTGTAGTTTTCACCATAACCCTTATTAAATTCCTTAAGGTATTCGTTAAGTTCTTCTACACCTCTAAATTGTTCATTTCCATAGTCCTCGTCTTGTAAAACAAATATTTGAGAAGACTCATCAATATTACCACCTTTAGCGTAAGTTCCGTAAGGAGAACGAACATCGTAACCCTCAACCATTCCACCATCGTTGTAGTAAGTAGACCAATCTCTTTTCATCTTACCACCTTTAGCATAAGTACCATACGGAGGTCTTACATCATAGCTTTCAGCTATATCGCCACCAAATTCCATTTTCTTTTTCATAGGGCTTCCTATTTTACCATATTTTCTTGTTTTAGGGAGCTTAATACCACCCTCTTCTATTACTTTATAATTACCACCTGAACCATCTACAATCATGTAGCCATCAACTTTCTTTTTGATTTCGTTCAAGGCTGACTTACCTTTATCAAAGAAATCATCTATAACCTCTAAAGGAACAAATCGACCACTTGACTTGTATCTATTCAAAGCCCTATCAACAATAACATCTTTAGGTACTTTATCAATATAGACTACAAATATTTTGTAATTAAGCTTCCGTAAAACCTCTATCAACGGTAGGTAGGACTTGTTAGAGTTCATAGTACCATCGTATATAATATCGGTTTCACATGGTAAACCAATAGTTCTATCACTAAGTAAAGTGTTTACTATATCCTTTGTTTCTAAATGAGTTTGAGAAGCGTTCCAACCCTCATACTCAGGTAGCATAGCACGAACCTCGTCAGCATCAATTCGTAGAATCTCATCTTTCAATAAGTATGGAGCGTACTTCTTTAAGAACGTAGATTTACCACTCGCAGGAGAACCACCCATTAAAATAGCTATCGGCTTGTTATTGTCTATACATACAACTCCATCCTTGAACTTCTCAATAATCTTACCATGAAGCTTCTTTCTGCTTGGTGTGTACTTACCATCTTTTTGATTCGCACTTTTTGTTTGCTCAAGAGAGTTTACATAATCAGTTAGAATCTCTATACTCTTTTTGTCAATCTTACGCTCACCATTTTCATCAAATATCTTTTCCTTAATATCTGAACTCATTATAGTACCACCTTTATCGAATCTTTTGTTATAATCATTTGTTTCCATCCACAAACCACTATACAAATTATCTCCTTTTATTTTAGCGTCTTCATCAGAAACAATGTAATCAATATCATAACGCTTAACGTATTTCCAATTTTTAGTTTTACCACCTTTAGAGAATAAGCTATATTGACTTTCTACATCTTTTTTTGATACAGCTCTGTCAGAATAATGAACACCTGACGTAAAATCCATACCATCTTTTAACGAAATATCATTGGGAGGGTTAAAACCTATAATAGTATTGTAAATGGTATCTCCATTTTTCAACTTTACTGACTTTATCTCACGAACACCTAAGTATTCAGCCCCATCAATACCCCCACCTTTAGCCAATCTTGGCTTATCGGTTGGTTGTGGTTGCTTTTGGTCTGTACGATTATCTCTGTACTCGTAATAAACCTTACCCTGCTTAGATACACGCTTACCTACGGGTTTTGCAGGAATATCAGCATCCTTTTGAATATCAGTATTCTTAGTACCCTTACCTCCGTACTTCTTTTTAAACGCAGTAACGCTCTTAGAGAAGCTTTTAGCCTTAGCCTCTCGTTTAGCCTTCTTCTCCTCTGCAAATATCTTAGAAGCCTCCTTTTGAGCCTCCTTGTAAGATATTCCTTTTTCCTTCATAATCTTGGATGCAAGTTTAGCATAGCTACCTTGATTCACGTTTTTGTATGAAGGTTTCTTAGAAGCGGTTTTCTTCTTTGTAGTCTTTTTCTTTGTAGACTTCTTTGCAGTAGACTTTTTCGGAGCAACCTTTTTAGGCTCTACCTTTTTCTCTACTTCAACAGCGGTCTTTTCAACCTTGTTGTAGAATTTATCCAAAGCCTCACCAATCTTACCCTCTGTATTCTCAAAGTTGTTTGAAGCCCTTTTAAGCTTATCGTAAATCTCTAAACTTTTACCCGATAGCTTTTCTCTCTGTATTTCCTTGTACTTACTCATATTACAAATATATTCATTTTACCACAAAAGTTTGTCAGCATAGTAGCTTGGTGTACCCCTCTTGTTTCTGTTTTTGTTATGTCTTATCTTATACAATCGTCTTCGCTCGTCAGCGTATTTCTTACCCTTTGTTCTTTTGAAGGTCGGATAATCACCATATCCTATAGCACCAACCGAAGCAACCTTCTTACCATCTTTAAAAACATCAATCTTTTTACCCTTCAGCTTTGATGGTTTCACTTGAACCCCAAGCTTCCTTGCTTGTGTTTTTGTATGCGTACTAATCTTATAAGTCATCTATATCGTCTAATAATGAATCCAAATCCAATTCGTCTATCTCACCCATAAGGTTGTCTAAGTCTAAATCGTCTTCCTTTACTTCAACAACCTCTTCAACCTCTTCGACCTGAACAGCACCATCCTCGTAAGATATTCTAAGTTCTGCTAAAACCCCATTTAAGGCATTAAACAAAGGTGTATTAGTTTTTGATATATCCTGAAGGGCTTCTTTATTATTCTCTATGAAAGAATCTACACTATTATTCTCTATGAAAGAATCTACACTCAAGGACTCTTCCGTAACAACCTCTTCAACACGCTTTTTAGGTAACAGTTCAGGGTATTTTTCAAAGAAAACATCAAAATTATTAAGATTTATAACCCTACCCCAAAAGTTTCTTCCCTGTTGTGTTTCTTCCCACTTAAATCCACCACCATTCTTACCTGTAGATTTACTCACTTTAAATATGTCGATACGGGAATTATTACCCTGTCGTACTTGCTCCCTCAACATAGCTTCAATAACGGGCATGGGAAAACCTAATATCCCACCACCATCAGGTTTATCATAAACCTCTCCGTATCTAATTCTGTTTTTTTCAATTTGCTCCTCAGTCATTAAACCATGCTTATATCGTTACCCTCTAAAACTAAAGGTATAAGGTCGCTTTCAAATTGAATACGCTCCCTTAAACTCATACCATCTTTAAAACAATCCTCAACAACACCATCTTTTGTCACACAAACATTAACAAGTTCAACGATGCGTTGATTCTCCTTGTCTACATATTCGTAGTCATACTTGATGTAAATTTTTTCTGCATCATAAGGGTGCATAAACAACCCCACATCACCCAACTTAATGCTGTTAGCTATATTGTTATCAGTCTTACTTAATGTGAGCAAATAACTCTTTGCTCTTAAAACTTGCTCCTTTGTAAATTCTGCTTTTGCCATAATCTTAGTTATTTTTGGTAGTAGTTAAATAGTTTATCAAGCTTATCGTCAAGCACCCCAAACACTTTTTCTTGGTCTGACTTTGAAGACGCATACTGACCCGATTTAGGTAGTGAATAAGCCCTTTTAAGAATATCGTTCATATAAGTCTTTATTGTACCCATAGTCTTGTTATTTTCCAACTCTCGTTTAACAATTCTATCTGCAACCTTTTCAGTTTGGTTGAATTGAAAATCTACGGTATCCATGATTCTGTAAAACTCCTCTAAAATCATCTTGTTGGCATACGCCTCATTAGCATACTCTAATGAGTCTGCATCCTCAACACCACCTATAAGCATAAGTGTTCTGTCAACTAACTTCTTATTAGAATCACCCAATACGGTTTTCTCACCTATAAAGGTTTTGTATCTTTCAAAAACCTCATCCATTTCTCTACCGCCATATAAGGTGCTACCATAACCAAACCCACCATTATTATCATTCCAAGATTCTTCGGGGTAGTCCTTTGCTAATATACCCGCAATAGACAACCAAGTCTTATACCTGAATATTCTTGGGTCACCCACATTTAAGGCTAACTCATTCCAATCCAATTCCTGACCATAATTCTTAACGGGATATGTAAAAAAGAAATACTTTGACCCTGAACTATATGCTCTCGTTGCGTATATCCTTGTCTTTATACCCGCCTCTTCTAATATTTGTGATGCCAACAAAACGGGCATCGTTTTAAGAATCATAGCTTTTTCACTTGTACCACCAAGCCCACCCTGTACTACATACAAATCAACCGACTTAGCTTTACCACCTTGTTTTTTGTGCATCAAATAACATTTGTCGTAAGTGGATGCAAATCTCAAGTTTTTGTTTGGCTTTTTAAGTATTAACATATCACCAAACATCTCAGTTTCTAACTCAGAGTCTTCATCCAAAGCCCTTGTAACACCATATTGCCTTTGTTGGCATATAAAGTCTTCATTACCCCTTGAATACCAAAAGTAAACCTTACCATCAACTTTTTTATTCTTCACAAAGTCGGGTGGTACTAATCCTGATGGCTCGTTAAAAGATTCAAACTCATTAGGGAATCTATCAGCTAAATCCTGAGAGTAATACTCAGATGGTCTATACAAACCTTTAGAGGCTAAACCAAAATCAAATATACCCTGCTTATTTCTTGTAGCTATAAGCCTTACTTTTTCAAAAGCACCACCCATATCAATTTTCTCTAAAACACCATCAAAAGAATCTATTGTGTTTTTAACTAAAGGCATATCAATAAACGTATCAATATCCCCTCTTAACTCGTCAATAGTTTTAGCCTTGTAAAAGCTTGGGTCATCGACCCTAACCCCATCACGAGAAATATCTTTATCGAAAGCATCTCTTGTTTCTTTTGGTACGCTTTTTATACCAATACGCTGAAAGTCTTCCGAAGAGTCAAATGTCCCGAAGTAAAAATCATTCCTTTTAAGTGAGTCTATGTTATTAGCGTTTTTACTCATCCGTTACATAGATAGCTTTTATGGTTTTATTGTAAGCTTCAATTAATTGCTTAGACTTTTCTACTTCCTCTTCGGTATCCGTTAATACAGGATTGCCATCAGCAGCAAACTTGTATGTTTTAGACTCCTTAGCTTTAGCTATTTTAACAAACTCATCGTAATTCATAGCCGCTTTAAGAGTTTCTCTTTGTTTATCGGTAAATATCTCTAAGAAGGAATCTAAAGTAAGCTTTAAGTTTTTAGGCTTAGTAACAAGGCTGTTAGGGTCGTTCTTTATTTTAAGGTACTCAAGGAATGTTCTCTTCATTGATAATAGTATCCTTAAAGAAACGAAACCTTTACCTGCAAAGCTTTGTCCATCATCACCTTTTAGTATAGCTTCCCTCAGAGGAATCATACCGTTAAATATAAACAAGCAACCATCCAACTCACTTGCTTCAAAACCATAGTCTGCATACACTTTATACATAGAACCTACAAATCTATCTTGTAGGGATAAATCTTGTTTAAAGTTGGCTTCATAGTCGGGGTCGGCTTCATTTAAAGGAGCGTTACCTGTAGCGTATATGAACAAATTACCTAAAGGCAACTTTTCACCTCTACCATTTTTAAGTGTAGGTCTTATCTCTTCTCCCGTAACCTTGTCTACACCAAGTAAACCAACCTCTGATTTAGAAGCTAAAGCTGCGTTAAGAACACCCGCAGTATTTGGGTCAAGTTTTGGTAATTCGTCTAACAATATAATTGCTCCATCAAATTTATTACCTGCTTGGTCTTGGTTAGTCCAAGCCATTTCAAGTTCACCTTTTTGGTATCCCTCAATAGTTTGACCACCTATTATTTCGGTAGGGGATGTAAATTGATTACAGTTTAATTCAAATTTTTGCCAACCTAAAGTCCTTGCAATAACACCCGCCATAAAAGATTTACCCGTACCCGCAGCACCATAAACATAAGAGTTGTTGTTGGCTAATAAATCACTAATTAAAGCTTGAAATAGTGGTCTATCAGTTTCCTTCTTTTTAGCCCCCGCTTTTATTATGGTAGAAGCACCCGATGGTTTTGTTAGATTTACGTTTAACGTAACCGTTGAGTTTAGCATATCAAGTATGGTAGAGTCAAGGTTAGACACACCTATCTTAGTTGTTTTAAGCTCCTCATCAACTATTCTCTGAACCTCTTCCTCATTAACAGAACCTGTACCACCCGCACTAATTACTTTCTGTAATGTGGTTAAGGCATTATAAAGCCCACCTTCAGGTAGAGCCTCCTTAGTTGACTCTAAGTCCTTACCCGCTTGAGCGTACTTTTTTATTGTTTCGTTCTCTGTACTTTTGATTATCTCATCGTAATCCTCTATATTCTTTGCCATCTTTAAAAGTATTTTTTGATGTATTCTTTTGTTCTCGTTATAAACTCTTTTTTATCAACTCCTTGCTCCATGTAATCAGATTCGCTAAAAGACTCCAACTCTCTTATTAGGTTAGATTGTCTTCTATAAACATCCTTTAACTCACTATCAGTTACATTAGTAAGGCTCTCTAATGTGCTAATATCGTTACTATCGTAATCAGAATCACTATTATCATCATCTGAGTCATCTCCGCCATCACCATTTCTTTTCATTTTACCACTTCCTTTACCTTCCTTTTCGGGTTTTCCTTCGCCTTCGCCTTCTCCTTCTCCTTCTCCTTCTCCTTCACCTTCACCTTCGCCTTCTCCTTCACTTTCTCCTTCGCCTTCGCCTTCACCTTCGCCTTCGCCTTCACCTTCGCCTTCGCCTTCTCCTTCTC